>MDTB01040662.1_pt1 | contig 31617 bp, 34 predicted proteins | sample 811161 | NCBI WGS metagenome assembly MDTB01 (sample SAMN05326650, study PRJNA326480) | marine metagenome | isolation source: seawater | place: Mediterranean Sea | collected 2009 | reverse complement strand
TTTACACATATGACAACACAGTCTATTTCGCCAAGAAGATCTTTAACCGCTTCCGCAACATGAATATCATCTGGCAGCCTGACTCCCGGCAGATATTTATGGTTTATTCTGGTGGACGCAATATTTTTTAGATTTGTCTGATCAAATGAGCTCAAAAAGACCTCATTTCCAGACTTATGCAGCTGAAGCGAAAGGGCGGTCCCCCAAGCGCCTGCACCAAAAACTAAAAAAGAAGTTTCTCCCATTTAATTTTGGATTTGTTGTTCTTCTTTGGCTTGAGTATAAAGTGCCTCAAAGCTAATGGGCTGAAGATTGAGAGCGGGGAAACCGCCTTTGGCAACGACAGAAGAAAGCATCTCTCTGGCGTATGGAAACAATGTAGAAGGGCAGTATACAGCTATAAGGTCTTTGATTTCCTCATCGTCATATCCGTTCATTACAAAGACACCTGATTGTTCAACCTCTGCAATGAACATTGTTTTTTCTCCATAACTGGCTTCAGCTTTGATTGTAAGCGAAACATCATATGAGTTTTCGCCAATCTTGTTATGGGTATTCGAGAGGTTGATTTTGGTTTCAGGCTGTATATTCTCTTCCATAAAAACACCAGGACTATTTGGCGCTTCAAAAGACACATCCTTAACATATATGGTTTGAATTGCTACGGTCTTTTGGTCTTGGGTTGTTTCTGTCATGATTGCTCCGATATAGTTGGGAGAGAAGCTCTTTCCCATTCGATTATTCCGCCCTTAATATAAAAGGCCTGCTCAAAATTGTTTTTTCGAAGCGCAAGACTGCTTTTTTTGCTCGCACCTCCTGTATCGCAGACCAGCAACAAAGGCTTGTTCAAGGATCCCGCTTTTTTTGGCACATCCTCAGGCGCGATGTTTTGAGAGTCCAATAAATGCTTTTTTCCAAAATCATTCTCATTTCGAAGATCAAAGATCACAGCATTCTGGTTAATCAGTTTTACAGCCTGCACTGGAGACAGGCCGCAAATATTGCCTTCTTTTATTTTCAGTTCATTAAAGATTGCCAAAAGAAAAACAAATATCGTTAAACTTACAAGAATCAGGTTTTCATTTATAAAGTCCATCATTAAATCTCTGCAGCTATCTTCTGAGCGATAGATTCAAGTTTTTCAGGTTTCTCCATTTCATAGCCATGGTTTGTATTAAGCGCGCCATTATAAACCGGAATGATATGCATATGGTAATGAAATACTGTTTGCCCAGCATCAGGACCATTGAATTGCTTTACAATCAAACCAGATGGACGAAGAGCCTTCTTCATAGCATGCGATAACAACTTAGTTGTTTTGATGACCTCTTTCAAATATTCTTCGCTGAGATCAAAGATATTTTCAGCAGGTGATTTTGGAACTACCAATACATGGCCATCAGACACAGGCATAATATCCATAAAAACGATTGTAGATTCATTCTCATATACTTTATGGCAGGGCATCTCACCCCTTAAAATCTTTGCGAAAATATTTTCATTGTCGTATGACATGCTTCTAATCTATCCCTTCAAATATCCCAATATCATAAACCCCTGTGCCGTCTCTTTTGTGTTTTGTTGATTGATATTCCTCAGATGCCCAAAAATTATCGATACATTCTTTATTTGGAAACTTAGCTATAATCGCTGTTTTTCCATCCAGCAAATTTCCTTCAATCACTTTGTTTACTGGCCCCCTGACAACATAGTGTCCTCCATGTTCTTCAATTAATTTTGCTGAAATATCAGCATATTCACTTAAGGCCTCACTAAAGTTTGTTATTTCACAAATTGATACCAAATAAACAGACATAAATCCCCCTTTTTTATTAAATATAGCAAATCAAAAGCGGCATGCCTTTAGAAATAAGCACTGTTAATTGAGAGCCTTTATGTTTAGAGTACGCTCTATGCAATACGACTACAGTTATTGCCCGATCTGTAAAAATAAACTGGTTACAAGAAAAGAAAGCGGGCTTGAACGAAAAAGATGCTCAGACTCAGAGTGCGACTTTGTATTGTGGAATAATCCGACACCCGTTCTTGCAGCGGTAGCCCATAGAAACGAGGAAGTAGTTTTGGTTCAATCAATAGGTTGGCCTGCGCATTGGTTCAGTCTCGTCACCGGGTTTATGGAAGCTGGGGAAAGCCCTGAAGAGGGGATAGCAAGAGAAGTAAAAGAAGAGATAGGCCTTGATTGCAAAGTTGGCCCCCTGCTTGGGATTTATGAGTTCATTCAAATGAATCAAATCATTATTGCCTACGATGTATTTTTATCTCAAGGCGAGATAAAGTTAGACAAGGAGGAGTTGGTTGACTTTAAGCTGGTGAGCTCAAGTAATCTGAGACCATGGCCAAGCGGCACAGGGCAAGCCGTAAAAAAATGGCTTCACCAAAGAGGTATTGAGAACAAAGAGATAGAGTTTAAAAAGCTCAAGAAAAACTAACGCTAACTTTCCTTGCCCTCTCTTGTTTTACCAATGAGAAAAGAAATCACGATCAATGCAACGGCAATGATTACATAGTACTGAACCATAAATCCAAATACTGGCGAGATGCTATCTAGGCCCTCAACCAGGGCATCCCCGCCTAACAGGCCAGCCAATACGCCACCGATCGCCGATGCAGTGAACCAAAGCCCAAACATTTGGCCAACATATTTTTTTGGAGAGTGTCTGGAGAAGGCAGCCAACCCAACAGGAGATAGCGCCAGCTCACCCCAAGTTTGGATGAGATAGGTTAAAATCAGCCAACGCATATTGACTGGCGATGAAACAAGTGCCAGCTCAACTGCGTATAACATCACAACGAAGCTAAGGGCCATCAATAACAGGCCAAATGCAAACTTGATTGGCAGAGACGGATTAAGGTTTTTACGGGCCAGCTGTGTCCACATGCCGGCAAACACAGGCGCAAAAATCACTACAAAAATTGGATTTGCAAACTGCAGCCATCCAATAGGAATAATGTAACCAGAGATCGAAAGATCGGTATAGTCTCTTGCAAATATACTCAGCGAGCTTGCTGATTGATCAAAACCAGACCAAAAAGCAGCCGCACCTATAAAAAGCAGCCCAAGCAGAATTACACTTTTCTTCTCTTCGCTTGTGAGTCCAGCAAAGAAGTATAAATATAAGAAATAAGTACCAGCAACAAAAGATAAAAAGTAGTAGAAGCCTTCAGCAAAAGCCCTAGCATTTATCGTATAAAGACCCACCAGCCCTGCAATTATCACAATGGCAGTTATGGCAAGGCTAATTTTTGACCACAATACAAGCCGAGACCGTCTTGCTTCATCCATGGAGTTTGGTTCTGCTCCAGCAGCTCCCAACAAATGACGCGTCTTGATGAACTGGATGACACCAAAAGTCATGCCAACACCAGCAGCACCAAAACCCCAGTGCCAACCGATTTTTTCACCCAAATATGAGCAGATCAAGAATCCCAATGTTGATCCAATATTAATGGCCATGTAAAAAACATAGTAACCATTTTCTCTTCTGCCATCTTCATCTGAGTAGAGTTTGCCAACAATGGTTGAGATATTGCCCTTGAGCAAGCCCGTTCCTATAACGACAAAAATCAAGCCAAGAAAGAAAGTCTGGTCAATAGGTATGGCGAGCGTGAAGTGGCCCAACATAATAATTATTGCACCGATTAAGACCGCTTTTTGATGCCCGAGAATATTGTCTGCTAACCAGCCTCCAGGAATAACAATAAAGTAGACCATCCCAACATAGATCCCATAAATTGCTTGAGCCTCAAGTTGAGACCATCCAAGCCCTGGGTTAAACCCTGTCATTGCGCCTGTCATATAGAGTACCAAGAGTGCTCTCATGCCATAGTAGGACATGCGTTCCCACATTTCGGTTAAGAAAAGTGTTCTGAGGCCTATAGGGTGGCCAAAAAAATCATCATTAGGGGTTGATGCTTGGTTCATCGGTTTCTTTCTCCTCTTTATTCTTTTTTACAAGAAGCCTAGACAATAGAATGCCGCACTCATAGAGCAAGTAAACAGGTACCGCAAGCAATGTTTGTGAGATGACATCAGGCGGTGTAATAAGCATTCCTATAGTGAATGCTCCTAGTAAAACATAAGCTCTACTGGCAGCAAGCCTTTCTACAGATGCCAAGCCAGACCAAACGAGAATGACTGTTGCTATTGGCACCTCAAAAGCCATACCAAAAGCAAAAAACAGAACAAGAACAAAATCCAAATAGCTCGATATATCAGTCATCACTGAAACACCCTCTGGCGCTGCAGAAGTAAAAAAACTAAACATCAATGGAAAAACAATCCAGTAAGCAAAAAGAGCCCCAGAGTAAAACAGCAAGACACTTGAAATCATGAGCGGAATAGCAAACTTTTTTTCATTTTCATAGAGACCGGGAGCAGCGAAAGACCACATTTGGAAGAGCACCACAGGCATAGCGAGAAAAAGCGCAGCAAAAATTGTGGTTTTGAATGGCGTCAAAAAAGGTGAAGCTACTTGAGTCGCAATCATCGTTGAGCCCTCTGGCAATTGGTTCATTAACGGCATTGCTATTTGAGAGAAAACAAAGTCTGCAAATGGCGCAAGGCAAATAAACAAAACCAATACTGCACTGCCAGCTTTGATCAGCCTTGACCTTAATTCAATTAAGTGAGAGACAAGACTTTCTTCTTTTAGATCTTCCGTCGGCTGACTCATTCTTTTTCTTCAGCTTCCTTTGATTTCTGGGGGACATCAGGCCTCATTGGTGTGAGCTCGATTTCTTGACGCATTTGTCTCGAAAAGCTATTAACCATAGATCTGGCTCTACCGAGGTAGTTTCCAATTTTTATTGCTACTTCTGGGAGTTTGTTTGGCCCTAGGACAAGCAGGCCCAGAACGCAAAGGACCAGCATTTCCCAAAACCCAATATCAAACATAACTGACTAATGTTTTGTTTCGTCGCTTTCGTCTTCGCTGTCTTCAGGATCTTTATTTAGCTCTTCACCGATCTTTGATAGGTCTGATTCTACGCTCTCAGCCTCATTTAGACCCTTCCTAAAGCTTTTAATGGCACCACCAAGATCCGAACCAATATTTTTGATTCTTTTGGTTCCAAAGATTAAGACAACGATCAATAACACAATCAAAAGTTGCCAAATGCTTATTCCACTTACGCCCATTGTTATCTCGCCGAAAATTTATGACTTTTTATCATAACATTTATTTTTTTGAAGCTAATGAAATTGTTATTGGCCCGTCATTGAGAATAGAAACTTTCATATCTGCACCGAATACACCTGAGGCCACATTGGGATAAACAGAAGACACAGCATCAACGAATTTTTCAAACATTGGTTTTGCAATATCTGGAGACATTGCGGTTGAGAAGCCAGGCCTATTGCCTCTGCTTGTATCAGCAGCGAGAGTGAAATTAGGTACCAGCAATATATCCCCATTAATGTCAGAAATGCTGTGATTCAAAGCTCCGCTTTCATCATCAAAAATACGAATTCGTGTAATTTTTCTAACCATCAAATCAAGGTCCTCATCGTTATCACCTGGTTGAAAACCAACTAGCGCAACAAACCCTTCTTCAATGGATGAATGGACCGAATTGTTTATATTTACAGAGGCCTCTGAAACTCTTTGCAACACAATAATCATATCTTAAAAATACCATATTAATTGAGGCAGTACCTGATATCCTATTGTTTGAAATATGACAAAAAAGATTAAAAGAAGAGATTTGCTTTTAGGCACAGGCGCTGCTGCTGTTGCGGTTTCATCAAACACTGTTCGTGCACAACCAAAGACTTATAGATGGAAAATGGTGACTACGTGGCCACCAAATTTTCCAGGACTTGGAACAAGCGTTGTAAGAATGGTAAAAAATATTGAAAGAGCATCCGGCGGAAGAATAAAAATTAAACTCTTTTCTGCCGGTGAGCTTGTCCCTGCATTTGAGGTTTTTGATTTTGTCTCAAGTGGAGGAGCTGAGCTAGGGCACGGAGCAGCTTATTACTGGAGAGGGAAGAGCGAGGCAGCACAAATATTTACAACATTGCCATTCGGTCTTAATGCCATGGAGTTGAATGGCTGGCATTATTTTGGAGGGGCGCAAGAGCTTTATAGGGAACTATATGAGCCATTTAATCTCTTGCCATTTCCTTGTGGCAACTCGGGATGCCAAATGGGAGGCTGGTTTAAGAAACCTATTGATACCATTGAGGACATTAAGGGATTAAAAATGAGGATCCCTGGTTTTGGCGGTGAAGTTTTAAGAAGGAATGGTGGAATCCCTGTTGCAATGCCTGGAGGCGAAATATTTACAGCGCTTCAGACTGGGACCATTGATGCAGCTGAGTGGATAGGCCCATATAATGACCTTGCATTCGGTATGCACAAGGTAGCAAACCACTATTATTATCCAGGATGGCATGAAGGTGGACCATCGCTCGAGTGCATCATTAATAAGGAAGCATTTGAGTCCCTGCCAGATGATCTTCAGGCAATAGTTGAAATTGCAATTCAATCTACCAACGACACTATGTTGGCAGAATTTGTTGCGAGAAACGCTTCCTCTCTAAAACAAATAAAGAAAATGAAGGAAATTGAAATAAAACCATTTCCTGAAGAAGTCATGAAGGCTTTCGAAAAAACAACCAATGAGATAATCAAAGAAATAGAGGCCAAGGACCCTCTTTTTTCAAAAATTTTTAAATCTTTTTCAGATTACAAAGAAACAGTATCTGAGTGGACTAAGATTTCAGAATATGCCCTTTTAAAAAACAGATATAAAGATTAAGCATAGAGAACAGATGGCAGCCAGGTAACGATTACAGGGAACGCAGCAAGCAGCAAGAGCACCAAGGCTTGTATGACCACAAAAGGAATGGCTCCTGTGTATATTGATTTTGTCGAGATTGATTCAGGCGCAACCCCTCTTAAGTAGAAGAGAGCAAAACCGAAGGGTGGGGTTAAAAAAGACGTTTGCAGGTTAATCGCAATCATAATTCCAAGCCAGATGGGATCAACTCCAAGCGTCAAAATAATTGGAGCAACGATCGGTACGACTACAAATGTGATTTCAATAAAATCCAAAACAAAACCTAGGATGAACATTGCTATCATGACAACCAAGATGATTCCAAAAGTTCCTCCTGGCACTGAAGTTAAGTAAGACTGAACAAGCTCATCTCCCTCGTAACCACGGAAAACCAAGGAGAATACAGAGGCACCAATCAGAATCATGAAAACCATTGTGGTCAATTTTGCTGTATCTTGAGAAATGTTTTTGAGTGAGTCCCAATTCAAGGATTTTTTTGCATAGGCAAGCAACACAGCACCCATGGCACCAACACCAGCAGCTTCGGTAATTGTGGCAAACCCAAAAATAATTGATCCCAGCACTGCCAAGATGAGAATCAATGGCGGAAATAGAGCCTTTATAAGGGTGCCGAAAGCAGCTTTTGATGAATGATTGCTCTCCATTACTGGCATTGAGGCTGGATTAACCAATGAGACAAAGAATACGTATAAGAGGTATGAGACTACAAGCATCAAGCCAGGAAAAATTGCCCCAACAAAAAGATCGCCTACCGACACAGTTTCAGGAGAATATATGCCCTGATTTAGTTGAGCCTGTTGATACGCAGATGATAGAACGTCACCTAACAAAACCAATACGATTGAAGGAGGGATTATTTGACCCAATGTTCCAGATGCAGCAATTACACCTGTTGATAAAGAGGATGAATATCCTTTTCTCATCATTGAGGGCAGAGAAAGCAAGCCCATCGTAACAACAGTTGCTCCAACAATCCCAGTACTTGCAGCGAGAAGCATTCCAACTAAAACCACAGATATGGCAAGACCGCCTCGGAAATTACCAAATAAGGCACTCATGGTTTCCAATAAATCTTCTGCAATTTTTGCTTTCTCCAAGGTAATACCCATGAAAATAAAGAGAGGGACAGCCATGAGTGTTTCATTGGTCATGGTGCCAAAAAGCCTACTTGGTAGTGCATTTAGATAGCCTGGATCAAAGTTGCCTGTCAGCAGGCCAAGACCAGCAAATATAAGCGCAACTCCTCCCAAAGTAAATGCAACCGGGAAGCCTGCCATCAGCAGCAAAATCACTAAGAAGAATAAAAGAACACTTTCAATCATTTTTAAGTTTTAAAATCGAAAAATAAGACATTGACAACCCTTGAAGAAACAACATTAAAGCTGTAATGGGTATGGTTGTTTTTAATAAAGATATAAACGGAAAAGGAAGACCCCCAGCATCCCTTGATGCTTCACCAATATTCCACGAGGTTAGAACATAGTCGAGCGATGAAAAAAACAAGAATAACGAAAAAGGACATAAAAACAATAATGCGCCAAATAAGTTAACCAATGACTTTGTTTTTTCTGGCCACTGTCTATAAAAAACATCCACTCGCACATGCGCATCCTCTTCAAGAGCATAAGGCGCCACAAGAAGAAAAATTAGTGCATGTACCCATAAAATAATTTCTTGCAGCCATATCCACCCAACACCAAAAAAATAACGAAGAATCACAACTGTAAAGATAAGAAGAATCATTAATGGATAAAGTTTAGATACGCTTTTGCCAAGGCCTGTGCTTAGGCTTTGTATTCCCCTAAAAAACACTTCCACTAGTCTCTCCAAAAAGCCGGGGTCAGCAATACCAGAAGCGCAAATATTTCGAGTCTACCAAGCACCATCGCGATTACACATACCCACTTATTGAAATCAGAAAGATAAGAGTAATTACTAGAAACCTCGCCCAAGCCAGGACCAAGATTATTTAGTGACGCCGCTATTGCAGAAAAAGACGTAATCTGATCAAGCCCGCTCCACATCAATGCCATTGAAAAAAGCACGAGAATGATAAGGTAGGCAGAAACAAAGCCCCATACAGAATTCATAATTTTTTCATCGACAGATTTGGCATTCATTTTTACTGGTATTTCTGCGCTTGGGTGGATTAATTGCTTTAGCTCTTTAAAAACCTGTTTTAGCATCATGACGCACCTAGCAACTTTAAGTCCTCCACCTGTTGAGCCAACACAACCGCCAATGAAGCTATATATAATAAGCAAAAAGGGTATAAAAGCAGGCCATAAATAATAATCATTAGAAGTATATCCAGTTGTTGTGCCAATCGAGATAACTTGAAAAATTATTTGAAGTAACCCTGGTTGAGATTGCTTGTCAGCCCCATTAGTCCCAAATACTATGAGAGTAAAACCAATTACAATAAACAAAAGAACGATATAAGCCTTAAACTCTGAGTCCCTAAAAAACTTGATGAATGATCTTTCTTTCCACGCAAAAAAATGAAGTGTGAAGTTAATTCCGGCGAGGAACATAAAGAGAGACGACACAAAAAAGACGCCCGGAAGATTTTCAAAATAACCAAAACTCGCATCATGAGTTGAGAACCCGCCAATGGCTGTTGTTGTCATTGCATGACAGATTGCATCAAAGAAAGTCATGCCAGAAATATAATATCCAGCCATACAAAGAAAAGTCAGCACGAGATATATTCTTGCGAGAAACTTTGCAGTTTCCGTTTGTCTGGGTGTAAATTTTGAGTCTTGTATTGTTCCAGACTCCGCACGATAAAGCTGCATTCCTCCTACCCCAAGAAGGGGCATAATGGCGACTGCCAGAACAATAATTCCAAGGCCCCCCAGCCATTGGAGCTGTGAACGATAAAACAGCAATCCCTTTGGCAACTGATCCAGTCCCGTCAATATTGTTGCACCAGTTGTCGTTAGGCCTGAGGTTGATTCAAATATCGCATCTGTGAAACTTAACGCTGTTTCTGGAAGCATTAGAAATGGAATTGATCCGAACATTCCAAGGATTATCCAGAATAAAGCAACAATTAAAAAACCTTCATGCAGGCGAATCTCGGATTGATCTTTTCTTGTTGGAAGCCACAGAGCAATTCCAACGATCAAAGTAAAGAAAAAAGCCGCCATAAAAGACGATGCTGTATAGGTATCTCCTTCAAATGCTGAAACCATAAATGGGAAAACCATTGATAGGCTGAAGACCATCATCAACAACCCCAATGTTTTAAAAACTGATTTGTAATAACCCAAAGCCATATTTGCTTCCCAATTTTTTGAATTAGTGGGACTAAGCGAAAATTGTTTCTATTTCTCCAATAGTATCTCGGTTATCAATAAAAACCACAACATGATCATCGGCATCAATCAATGTGGATCTATGAACGGCTTTGATCTCACCTTCATGCGAAACAATGGCCGTAATAAAAGACCCTTCAGGTAAATTAATTTCTTCAACCTTTTTGCCTACAGCATTTGACTGATCGTGTGCATGTGCAACTGCCTCAAGCGCTTCTGCATCGCCTCTTTTTAACTTATGAACTGTGACAACGTCTCCTTTTCTTACATGTGATAAAAGAGCACTAGTGGTTATTTGTTCTGCTGAAATAGAAATATCTATGGTGCCAGCCTCAGCTAAGTCAGAATAAGAGTCCTTGTTTGCTATTGCCATAACTTTTTTTGCGCCCATTTTTTTTGCAACCATGGCAGATAAAATATTTGCCTCTTCTGAGTTTGTTGTAGCAATGAAGACATCATTATTTTCAATGTTTTCCTCTTTTAATAAAGCATCATCTGCAGAGTCACCTTTTAAAACAACTGCTGATTGTAGTTTTTCAGCAATATGCTTGGCTCTTTCTGTATCTTTTTCAATAATTTTGACATGATTATCGTTTTCAAGGTAAGCAGCTAACTTGAAGCCAACCCTTCCTCCCCCAGCAATGGTTATATTCCTTGCCTTTTCTTGATCCTGATTAAATTCAGTAATCATGTTGTCAATTTCTCCGGGAGCGGCAATGAAGTAAACCTCATCACCCTCCTTGATGAGGGCATCTCCTTTTGGTGAGATCATTTCACCATCTCTATACAGAGCAGCAATCCTAACCTTTTCATTGCCCAAATGATTATGAAGATGGCTGATTGGCTGGTCTACAAGAAAGCCATGTTGTTTGGTTTTAACACCCACCATCTTAATTTTTCCGTCGGCAAAGTTAAGGACTTGGAAGGCACCTGGATGCTCAATGACTTCGGAAATATAATTTGTAACCAATTCTTCTGGACTAAGTATAAAGTCGACAGGTATGTTGCCCTCTGAAAATAGTTCAGAATGCTTTGTATACTCTGCTTGCCTAATTCTAGCTATTTTTGTTTGCGTATTAAAAAGTGTTGATGCAATTTGGCAAGAGATCATATTGACTTCATCACTACTGGTCACAGCAATGATCATATCTGCCGTTTCTCCACCTGCTGATTTTAGGATATTTGGATGAGAAGCATTTCCTTCAATTACTCTTAGGTCCCATTTAGATGAGAGTTTTTCTAGACGCTCACCATCGATATCAACAACAGTAACCTCATTGTCCTGTTCGCTTGCAAGCTCAACTGCTGAGGCTGACCCTACTCGACCTGCACCAAGTATTAGAATATTCATAACTTTAAAGGGTCTATTTTACATGATTTTTAGGTTTGCATAGCCTAAAACAAGCCACTTCAGCCCCGCTGACTGAAAATTGACCTGTACTCTCTTGTTATCACCATCCCCCTCAACTGCAATGACAACTCCTTCACCAAAAGATGAATGTTCAACCAGCTTTCCAAGAAGACCATCTCCACCATTTGCTCTTTGCCTCTTTGGCATGGGTTTAAGTCCTTCTGTTGATAGATCATCAATCAGCTCATTGGGTATTTCATAAAGAAAACGGGAAGGTTGCGAGCTTATCATGCTCCCATGAAGCATTCTCTGGCTTGAATAACTGATATAAAGCTCCCTCATTGAGCGTGTAACAGCGACATAACAAAGCCTCCTTTCCTCCTCTAGCCCCCCAGGATCAAGTTGTGATCGCGTATGTGGAAACAAGCCATCCTCCATTCCAGCTATGAATACCAATGGAAATTCAAGACCCTTTGCAGAATGCATTGTCATTAGCTGGACACTCTCTTGCCATTCAGACGCCTGGTTTTCCCCTGACTCAAGTGCGGCATGCGCTAAAAAAGACTGCATCGGAGATAGATCATCATCCTCAAATGGTTGACGAAAACCATGGGCAGCGTTAATAAGCTCGAGGATATTGTCTATTTTTGTAGCAGATTGCTCTGTTTTCTTTTCTTTTAGATACGGAATCAGCTTTGATTGCTCGATGACTATTTCAAACTGTTTCTCAAGCGTCTGATTTGAAACTAAGTTTTTGGTTTCATTCAGAGTTTCTAAAAAAGCAACAAGACTTTTTGTGGCCCTATTGGCTAATGTCTTGCTCTGAATGAGTTGATCTGAAGCAGCATATAAACACAAACCCTCATCCCGAGCATAATTTTTTATTTTATTCATTGTTTGCGCCCCGATTCCTTTTGGAGGAACACTGCAAGCTCTTTCAAATGCAATATCATCAGCAACATTTTGTGTGAGGCGTAAGTAAGCAAGAGCATCTTTGACTTCAGCACGATCAAAGAATCGAAAGCCTCCATAAACCCGATATGGGATTGCCCTTCGTATCAAGGCTTCCTCAATAACTCTTGATTGTGCATTTGACCTATAGAGAATAGCGATATCACTCAGCTTAAGCTTTCCAGACTTAGACTCTATTGTTTCGATAATATTTGAGGCTTCTTCGTATTCATCAAAATTTTGATGCAGTTTTATTAAGGGGCCAGACTCTTCGTCGGTCCATAAGTTTTTTTCTAAACGACCATTATTGTTAGATATAATCGAGTTTGCTGCATTAAGGATGTTTTTGGTGGAGCGATAGTTTTGCTCTAACTTTATGCTTCTCGGCTCAAGAAAATCATTACGAAATCTCGGCATGCTATCAGGGTTTGCACCCCTCCAGCGATATATGGATTGATCATCATCGCCCACAATAAAAGCCCTTCCTTCCGAACCCGTTATAAGTTTTATGATTTGATATTGTATTTCATTGGTATCTTGAAACTCATCTACGAGAATATTCTCAAAGCGATTTTGGTAATGCTCTAAAAGAGGCTCATTGTTTTTTAATGTTTCATAGAAACGAAGAAGAAGCTCACCAAAGTCAACCAGATTATTTTGCCGGCACAGCTTTTCATATGCGGCATAGAGCCCAAGATAGTGTTCAAACCCCTTTTTCCCCTTGCTTTTATCAGGTCTTAGTCCCAAATCTTTTTGGCTGTTGATAAACCAAGTTATTTCTTTGGGCGGATATCTTGATTCGTCGAATGAACTTTCTTTAATAATTTTTTTAATCTGCCTCAGTTGATCATCTGCGTCTAAAATTTGGAAATTCTGATCAAGGCCAGCATCTGACCAATGCAACCTAAGGAATCGATGAGCAATTCCATGAAATGTTCCAATCCACATTCCTTTAGATTCATAGCCTAAGATTTCAGAAACTCTCGAAGACATTTCTTTGGCTGCCTTATTTGTGAATGTAACGGCAAAAATATTTTGAGGAGGGATTTGTTCTACAGCAATAAGCCATGCAATTCTGTGCACTAAAACCCTCGTTTTCCCGCTACCAGCACCGGCAACTACAATTACATTGCTACCACTAGAAGTGACGGCCTCCCTCTGCTGTTCGTTCAGCTGTACAAGAATTTGATCGGCTTGCATTTTAGTTTCTTAGCTTTGCTTGATCTTGACAGTGTATAAAAGATTAATAAAAGAAAGCAAAAGTAGGGCAGCAAAAGCGTTATGTGCGGTAGCCAAGAATAAAGGAATACCAAACCACACCATTAGAATTCCTATGGCCAATTGAGCCGATAAAGCTATTAGCATTAGTACAGACGCTCTTCTGATACGATCAGAAGAATCCTTAAGGTATTTCAGTCCAAGCAGTCCAAGCGCAATTAAAACAGCGATTGCACCAAGCCTGTGTACAAAATGGATCGCTGTTCTACCAGATGGGCTAAGCTGGCCACCTTCATAGTTGACCCCGACTTCCTGCCACTTTAAGAACCCTTCCCCAAAGTCCATATTTGATGGCCATACTTCTCCATAACATAGAGGCAAATCAGGACAACCAAGCGCAGCATAATTCGTGCTTGTCCATCCTCCAAGAATAATTTGAAGTATAAGAATGGATAAGCCTGCGAACATCACATATGGCGTAGAAATAAATTTTTCACTGCCCGTTTCTATGCTTCGATAATAGAAGAACAATAAAGAAAGCGTTGTCAGCCCCCCAATTAAATGTGCAGTTACAACAAGAGGATGAACTTTCAATGTCACTGTCCACATGCCGAGCATGCCTTGAAAAATTACCAAAGCCAGCAAGCCCCCTGATAATTTGAGATCTTTTAGTGAGCCCTCATTGTTCCTATACGAGAAGAAGTCTTTTAAGAACATCAATAAAATTAGAAAGCCAAGCAAGGAGGCGATGTAACGATGAATCATTTCCCTCCAGGCTTTTCCTTCATCAACAACTTCACCTGGAAAATTTTCTTCAACAGAGAGATAGTCTTCAGCTGTTTGAGGAACGGTTACAAAACCGTAACAACCTGGCCAATCAGGACAACCCAATCCCGCATCTGTGAGTCTTACATATGCACCAAATACTATAACGCACAAGGCGAGCAGAATCGTAAAACCGGCTACACCTTTTTTTGTTACCACGATTTTCTTTTAGACTATTCGCCAACCAATGGCATAAAGAGATCACGAATGTAGTACACAAAGGCGCCATCGACTGCCAATATTCCAATCAAAGCGAGTAGGAAAAGTGGCGGAAGCATGATTGCGTATAGAAATGCCATTCTTTCCCATGCCATATGCATGAATACTCCAACCACAAGGCCTGCCTTCAAAAAGGCAAAAACCGTCACAAGAAACCACCTGAGATACCCTTGGATTTCAGCTAAATCAACAGCATAGGAAAATGCACTAAGAACGAATAATAGAATCCAGACACTTATGTATAAGCTGAAAGGATGCTCAGTTTCCGGCGCATCACCAGGATAAAAGCTAGGGTGTTTAAAATGTTTTTGTTCTTCCATATCTAAGACCTACCACAAATAAAAGAAAGCGAAAATAAATATCCAGACCAAGTCGACAAAGTGCCAATATAAGCCTACTACTTCGACCATTTGGTAATCGTCAAGCCTATCATACCGTCCTTCCCAAACCCTTTTTGCAACAATGCTCAGGTAGACAACACCAATCGATACATGAAGACCATGAAAGCCAGTAATCATGAAAAAGAAGCCACCAAACTGAGCTGCACCAAACGGATTGCCCCATGGTCGAATACCTTCTTCAAAGATAAGCTTGCTCCACTCAAACATTTGCATTCCAACAAATGCAACACCCCCAAGTGCTGTTAAGAGAATCAAGAAGGCCGTTTTCTTCCTCTGTTTTTTATATCCAGAGGTCACAGCCATCGCCATGGTTCCGCTGCTGCTGATCAATATGAAGGTCATGATTGCAATCAGTAATAAGGGAACATCCGCTCCGCCAACATGGAGGGCAAAGACTTCGCTGGTAGGAGGCCATGGCTCTATTGTGGTTAACCTGACTGCCATGTAAGCGCATAGGAAGGAGCCAAATATAAAGGTATCGCTGACCAGAAAAATCCACATCATGGCCTTGCTCCACCTTACTCTGAAGGTTTGAACATCTGACGACCAATCAGCGACCAATCCCTTTAAATTATCTGGAATTGAGTGCTCAAAAGTTACAGTTTGGTTGTTAGACATAATTTACTCTTTAAGTTGTTATTAACATCGCAAACAATACTCCCCAGACCAGAAGCATGTAGTGCCAATAGGCACCTAATAAGCCGACTGATTCGGGCTGAAGCATCGTTGCATCCCCTTTGAAAACCCTAAAGGTGACCACAAACCAAGCTACAAGGCCCCCAAGTACATGAAAGGCATGCAAAGCTGTGATCAAATAAAAAAATGTATTTGCTGGATTTGAAGACAAGAAATAACCACTTGCATTGAGTTCTTGCCAAGCCCAAGTTTGGCCAGAAACAAAAACAACGACAAAAACACCTGCTATCGCTAGACCTACTTTTGTTTTTTGGTGGTCAGTTGCTTTTGCACCGCTCTTAGACCAAGCCATCCCCACACTTGCTAGCGCCAAACATATGGTGTTAAACCATAAGAGAGATGGAATTGGGACAGGGCTCCAATCTTGAAAGTTCATTCTGAACAAATAGGCATTAGTAATAAACAAGAAGAGAATGGAGATTACTGTCATTAAGACATATACAAATACCTGAGCATGATTCAGCCCTAGAAACGCTTTTTCAGATGCAGGGTAGCTATTCATAATTTAGGTTATTTGCTCATCAGGCACATTCTGCGGAACAAAGTCTGATGTAGCTCCAGGAAGTCCATACTCATATGGCCATCTATAGACGACAGGTAGTTGTTCACCCCAGTTTCCATGCCCAGGAGGTGACTCCAGTGTTTGCCATTCGAGTGTGCATGCGCCCCAAGGGTTTTTAGGAGCAATGGCACCTTTGTAGAGGCTCACGATGAAGTTATAAAGCAGGATAAACTGAGCAGCTCCAACTATGAGAGCGCAGACGGTGATAAACTGATTTAAGTCAGCAACAGATTGTGGAATGAAGTCATACTGCTCATTCGAATAATATCTTCGAGGAACACCTAAGAAGCCAATGTAGTGCATTGGGAAATATATTAAATATGTTCCAACAAATGTAATCCAAAAATGAATCTTACCAAGCGTATCATTTAACATCCTTCCAGTTACAGATGGGTACCAATGATACAAGCCACCATAGAGAGCCAGAACAGGAGACACCGCCATAACCATATGGAAATGACCGACAACAAAGTATGTGTCTGACAGCGGGACATCCACGGCCACGTTACCAAGGAATAGCCCTGTGAGACCACCGTTCAAGAAAGTAACCAAGAATGCTAGGCAGTAAAGCATAGGAACAGTCATTTTAATATTTGCGTTCCAAAGGGTAAGAACCCAGTTGTAAACTTTAATTGCTGTAGGAACAGCAATGATCAATGTTGTTGTTGCAAAGAAAAAACCAAGATAAGGGTTCATTCCAGCTACATACATATGATGCGCCCATACAATGAATGCAATACCGGCAATTGCAATAAGCGCCCATACCATCATGTTGTAGCCAAAAATATTCTTTCTGGCATGAACACTGATTAGCTCTGAAATAATTCCGAAAGCAGGAAGTGCGATGATGTAAACCTCTGGGTGTCCGAAGAACCAGAATAGATGCTGAAAAAGTACTGGGCTCCCTCCACCATAATCTAGTACTTCACCACCTTTGAAAATTTCAGGCATGAAGAAGCTCGTTTCTAGTACTCGATCAAAAATCAACATTATGGCTCCTACGAGCAATGCAGGGAATGCCAGTAAGCCAAGGAAAGTAGCTAAGAAGATACACCAGATTATGAGTGGCATTCTCATCAAAGTCATTCCTTTAGCTCTAGATTGAAGCACAGTAGTGATGTAGTTAAGCCCTCCCATCGTAAAGGCAACGATAAAAACGGCCAATGAGGCAAGCATGAGAATGATCCCTGCACCATCGCCACCAGGCGTTCCTTCGAGTATTGATTGAGGCGGATAAAGAGTCCAACCAGCCCCCGTTGGCCCACTTTCAACAAAGAAGCTTGCTACAAGAATAATTACAGATAGAAAATACATCCAGAAACTCAACATATTCACAAAAGGAAAAGCCATGTCACGGCATCCCAGCATCAGAGGAATTAGATAGTTTCCAAAACCCCCAAGAAAGAGTGCTGTGAGAAGATAGATAACCATAATCATTCCATGCATGGTTACATCTTGATAGTAGCTGCCAGCATCAATTGATTCAAACAACCCAGGGAAACCAAGCTGCATTCTCATTAATAGTGAGAGAAACATGCCGGTTAGACCTATTGCAAGCGCAACACAAACATACTGAAGTGCGATTACTTTATGGTCTTGAGAGAATACATATGTATCCCACCAACCTTTTGGGTCATACATTTTTTGACCTTCGTAAGTAGCTGAATTTTGATCCATTTCTTAAATTACTCCTTAGTCTATTTTTATACTCATTTCTTTTATTTCGAAGCTTATTCGCTTAGGGTTTTTATATAATCGCTGATTGCCGTCAGCTCCTCATCAGAAAGCGTAGCATATGCAGGCATCACTGGAGCGTACCCTTCTGCAATTTGCGACATCGGATTAACAATTGATGTTTTGATATATTCATCATCAACAACCACTGTTTCTCCTGAAGTCAAAGCCCTATTGGTGCCATATGTATCTCTCCATGTTGGTCCAATGCCATCCGATCCATCAACGCTATGGCAAGCCACACAGCCTAGCGTTTGAACTATTTGTTCACCATTAGCACCTTCATTCATTGTTTCAGCAAAAGTTGGCTGTTCTGCCAACCAAGTTTTGAAATCTTCCTCTGTATCCACGACAACTACACCTCTCATTGCGTAGTGCCCTGTGCCGCAATATTCAGCGCATGCAACTTCATATGTTCCAAGCACAGTTGGCTCGAACCAAAGATTTGATTGTTGGCCAGGAACTAGATCCATTTTTGCTCTGAATTGAGGCACGTAAAAGTCATGCAAGACATCTTTTGACCTTAGCTGAAAAACAACTTTGTTGTTAATCGGTAAATGAACTTCGCCGCCTCTAATAAGGATGTCATCTTGTCCATAAGGATCATCTGGATTAAGCCCGAAAGTATTTTTTGAACTAAACAATCTTCCGTTTGTGCCTCCGTAGACTCCATCTTCTCCAGGGAAACGATATGACCATACCCATTGTTGTCCAACGCCTTCAACCTCAAGAGCATCTACCGGAAGTTCAACGTATAATTTCCAAGCATATAGCCCAGGAGCCAGAAGTGCGATTACACCGATTGTGGTGATGATGGTTAACTTGAGCTCAAGAGCGGGATTCTCTGGCTCGTATTCAGACTTGTTTCCTTCGCGATAAGGGAATTTGACTACGCAATACAAAATAAATGCCGAGATGAGAACAAAAGCTATCCCAGTGATGACTAGTGATATTAATATTGTGGTATCTAGAAAGCCCCAATTTGAAGCCAATGGTGAAAACCACCAAGGTGATACAAAGTTCCAAAGTACAGTTCCGATTACGATGATCGCAGTAACTATTACAAATGCCATAATGATCCTAGTTGATTAAAAACACACCCTATCTCGGTGCATTATCCTCAAAAAATCGAGAGAATACAATGGTATAAACTACAAAAAAATAAAGAAAAATATTTTTGGTTTAAGATCTTTTTTTTCTCTATTAAGAGAGGCCAATAAAAATAGCTAAAAAGTGAAAAAATCCAACATACCAACTCTCATTGAAAGCGCTGAAGCAACCACTCTTTTCTCTTCCAGAGATCAAATATTGTTGCCTAGCAAAAAGCATTAAGATAACTATCAGCATCAGATAGTATATATACCCCATTTGCCAAATCATCCCGATGCAAGCCCATAAGACGAGAGATATGATTTGCAGAGCAGAGGTGATCATGGAGACTTTATTCCCAAAAAGGATTGCGGTTGAAAAGACGCCCGTCCTTAAATCATCATCAATGTCTACTAGTGCATAAAAGGTGTCATAAACCACTATCCATAATGCTACACCGATCCATAGCAAAAACATTGCTAAATCAAATTCAGAACCGCAAGCAACATAGGCCATTGGTATCGACCAGCTAAATGCCAAGCCCAAGACGATCTGTGGAGATGAAATGAAACGTTTACAAAAAGGATATATTATAGTCAGAGCTAATCCTCCAAGCGACCATGCTATTACATTTCTTCCCAGGCTAACAGCAAGAGAGAAAGCTATTAGAAGAAAAAATAAAAGGAAGGCGACAGCCTCTTTTTTAGTCAACTCTCCCGATGCCAGAGGCCTCTCTTTCGTTCTTTCAACATGCTTATCAATCTCTGAATCTGCAAGATCATTCATGACACAGCCAGCCGATCTCATGACAAAAACACCAACAATAAAAACTACCAAGATATTAGTATTCGGAAATCCATTCGAAGCGAGCCAAAGAGCCGATAAAGTTGGCCAGAGCAGCAAGAGTATTCCTATTGGCTTATCAAATCGAGCCAATCTAGAAAAGCATAGGATTTTATTCATTTTTTACTATATTTCGTTGAGCTGAGGAGGAAATGCTTCAACGAGATGAATGAACTCAGAATTTAATTCGAAAGATGATCTTCTACAGAGTATTTTTTCTTCGCCCAAATCAACTCTTGTAAAGAGAAGGCCAGCTCTTTCAATGCCTTTGATCAATGAAAGCTTTCCACCCAAAGGGTTGTTTCCAAGATCTATAAGCCACTGATTTTTTTCGAGCGTTGAGTTAGAAGCAAATGTTTGAGCAAATATTGATACATTTTTGGTAACCGATATTTCAATTTCGCGCGTAAGACCAACAGCATTTTCTTTTAGGTCTCTTAACATTAGCGGTATTTCGCCGATAGACTCACTCGTGACTTTGAGGTCATGTTGAGGAAACTCATTGCGAAGCTTATCCGTCATCCATGCTGTATAGGATAACCAGTTTTGGCAGATTGGATCTTCAGGATTTGCAACATCTTTAATATTTTCAAACCATTTGATATTGCTCGCGGCTGCTTCTATGTCTCTAAACGATTTCATTGTGTGTGAACTTTATCAAAATGAACCCAAAAGTTCCCAATTAAACATTTCTATAATTGATCTGATTTCCTATCCATCTTTTCACAAGTTTTTCAGATTCTTCTGGAAAGTCACTTTCAAATTGATCGCAAACTTTGTTGATCTTTGGAATTAGATAAGCATCTCTCGAAATATCTGCAATTTTGAGGCCAACAACCCCTTTTTGTCGAATGCCCAAAATTTCTCCAGGCCCCCTCAGTTCGAGGTCTTTTTCTGAGATCAAAAAACCATCCCTCGATGACCTTATAACCTTTAGCCTCTCTTTAGCAGTTTGACCCAATGGGTTTTTGTAAAGCATTATGCAGAAGCTTTCATGTTCTCCTCTGCCGATCCTTCCTCTCAATTGGTGGAGCTGAGAGAGCCCAAGCCTTTCTGTGTTCTCAATTACCATCATTGAGGCATTTGGGACATCAACGCCGACCTCAATTACTGTTGTCGCAACCAAGAGATCAAGTTTATGTTCTTTAAATTCACTCATCGCTTTATTTTTTTTATCTGCAGATAATTTTCCATGCACCAATCCGATACGATGTTCCTTAAGGTTTTCAGAAAGTGTTTTAAAAGTTGCCTCTGCTGACTCACGATTGTGATCCTCTGATTCCTCAATTAGAGGACAAACCCAATATACTTGACGACCCTTTTTTATTTCTCGAAGCGTTTTTTCCACAACCTCTCCCCTTTTGTCCTCTGATAGGCACAAGGTTGCTATTTCTCCTCTACCGCCTGGAAGCTCAGAGATAATTGAGTTATCAAGATCTCCATAAGCAGTCATTGCCAGCGTTCTTGGTATTGGTGTTGCAGTCATGATGAGTTGATGCGGCACAACCCCATCTCGTTTTGCTTTATTGATCAAGCTAAACCTTTGCTCGACTCCAAACCGGTGTTGCTCATCAACTATTACCAATGCGAGGTTATGGTATTCGATAGATTCTTGAAAAAGAGCATGTGTGCCTATAATTATCTGACAATCACCATTTAAAATGCTTTCTTTTAAGATCCTTTTTTCCGGGGCCTTGAGCTTGCTTTTTAGCAACCCTGTTTTAACACCAAGTGGCCCAAACCATTCATCCAAGTTTTGTTTATGTTGCTCTGCCAAGAGCTCAGTTGGCGCCATAAGTGCTGATTGAAAACCACTGTCAACAGCAGTGGCCATTGCTAAGCCTGCAACAACAGTTTTGCCTGATCCTACATCGCCCTGAAGCAACCTCATCATTGGTTGATTGAGGGCCATATCATAGGAGATCTGAGACGATACTTTCTTTTGACTCTCGGTTAACTTAAAAGGGAGCTTAGAAATAAGACGCTCCTTCATTTCAGCCTGCGTAAGCGGTATTGCAGATTGTTTTTTTGATGCCCGTTTTATTTTTCTCATGCCAATTTGATTCGCTATCAACTCTTCTGTGACGAGCCTTTTTTTTGCAGGCGAAAGCTCATTAATAGTGAGGGATTCTTTTTTAGGCGAATGAGTTTCTATTAAGGCGTCATCTAGCGGTCCAAGATTGAGCTCTGAAGCAATTTTAGATGGTAAAAGGTCTTCAATATTATCCAATTTATTATTCAATGCTTGAGAAATTAAGGACCTCAATTTTCCTTGGGAAAGCCCTTGAGTGGTGGGATAAACAGGGGTTAGAGTTTTAGGTAAAGCGCGCTTCTTTTTCGGATCAAGTATTTCATAATTTGGATGGATCATCTCAATACCCGTTGTTGTTTTTCTTGTTTTTCCAAAACACCTAAGGATTGAGCCTTTCTTTAAAGCATCTTTTTGATATTTATTGAAGGTAAAAAAACGAAGCGCCATGATGCCAGTACCATCGGAAATCTGAACCATCAACATTCGCCTGCCCCTAAAAACCATGCTGGATATGAGAATTTCTCCTTCTACCTGAGCCTCTGCATCTGACTCTAAAGCACCAATTTTCGTTATGAAGGTCCTGTCTTCATATTTGGAAGGAAGATGAAACAAAAGATCAGTTTGCTTGAAAATATCTAAGTTATTTAGCTTGCTCTCTAATGAAGGGCCAACTCCCTTAAGTGATCTTAAATCATTTTGCTCCATTTTCATTAAGACCTGCTATGACTTCAATCTCTACAGCTACATTTTTTGGTAGTGCTGCAGCCTGCACAAGAGATCGTGCTGGATAGGGTTCCTCGAATAGTTCAATCATTTTTGAGTTTACCGCATCAAAGTCTGATATGTCTTTCAAGAAAACTGTTAGCTTGACTATATTTTGAAGATCGCAGTTTTGTGTCTTAAGAAGATGCCCTATGTTTTGAAAAATCAACTCAACTTGCTCTTCTATGGTTCCATTACATAACTCTCCACTTTCATCAAGCGGGATTTGCCCAGACAAGAATATAAGACCACTTGAAACAACCCCTTGAGAATATGGTCCTATTGCCTTTGGTGCTTTATTTGAGCTGATTATGTTTCTCTCACCCATTTAATGGAGACCTCTTGAAACTTTCTCAACAACCCCAACCGAACGGACATCTCTGATAATGTCTGCCAACTCAATTCTGTCTGTAACTTGAAACTGAAAAGAAAAGTCGATTGTATTGTCTTCATGCTCTTTAATTACTGTTACCTGCTCAATGTTGCAACCTCTGTCTGCAAGTTTACCCGCGATTGCAGCCAATGCACCGGGCTTATGTTTAGCATTTATTAACAGCTCTGATGCGAGGGTTTGTTTTATTGTTTTACTCCATTCAGCGCCTATCCATCTGCTTTGATCTTTTCGGAAAGAGTTGATATGGCGACATTTTCTCCTGTGAATAACAAAGCCTCTCACTTTACTTAAGTGGCCAATAATTGTGTCACCTGGAACGGGCATACAGCATTTTGCAAACTCTATCGAAACACCTTCAGTCCCTTTTATTAGAATGGGAGCGCGTGAATCTTTTTCGCTTATTATTTCGTCTTCACCCAGCATCATTTGTGCCATCAATAATGGATTTTTATCTCCTACACCAATTCCTTGGTATAGCTCATTCATGTCTTTAAAGCTTAAGAGGTCCAACAACCTCTTAATTTGTTTAGATTTAATATTCCTCTGTTTTTTCCCCAGGGTATCCAAGGCGTTATTAAAAAGCCTTTTGCCAAGAACTATTGTTTGCTCAAAATTTAGATCTCTCAGGTATGATCTTAAATTATGCCTTGCCTTGGCAGTGGTAACAAAAGATAGCCAACTAGGATCTGGGTTTGCATAACGAGAAGTTATGATTTCAACCGTTTGACCACTCTCAACCACGGTCCTGAGGGGAACCTGAATCCGATTGACTTTTGCACCAATGCAACTATTGCCAACATCAGTATGTACAGCGTATGCGAAATCCACGCAGGTTGATTTTGAGGGCAACCTTAAGATATCTCCTTTTGGACTAAATACGTAAACTTTATCAGGATACAAGTCGACTTTCACACTCTCGAGAAATTCTTCAGCATGACTCGAGCCCTGAATCTCTTGTATGGTTGCAAGCCATTCTCTTGCCTTACTTTGTGCAGTTGAATCTGACGGATTCGTAGCCTTATATTTCCAATGTGCTGCTATACCATTTTCTGCAACTCTATCCATATCGAGCGTTCTGATTTGTATCTCAATAGGCGTGCCATTTGGCCCAAGCAAGCTCGTGTGTATTGATTGATAACCATTCACTCTTGGAATGGCAATATAATCTTTAAATTTACCCATAATAGGTTTATATAATTCATGAACTAAGCCCAAGACTTCGTAACACTCTTTTGGCTCATCAACTATAATTCTGAGACCATAAACATCGATAATTTGTTCCAAAGGCAGGCGTCTTCTTTTCATTTTTTCATAAACACTAAATAACTCTTTCTCTCGGGTTATGATTTTGAATTCTATATTTTCCTCTTTCAGCCGATTTGAAATCCTTTTATTAATTTGTTTTAGGATTTTTTTCTGATTACCAAGCTTTTTCTTTAGAGAAGATGAAATTATTTTATGCCTATATGGATAGCCAAACTTAAAGCCTTCTTTTTCCAATTCTCTTCTGATTGCATATATCCCCAGCCGGTTAGCAATTGGAGCAAAGATTTCTAGAGTTTCTTTTGCCTTTTTCATTTGTTTTTGTGGCTCAAGTGAATAAATTGTCCTCATGTTATGAAGCCTATCCGAGAGCTTTATAATGATGACTCTGATGTCTTTGACCATTGCTAACATCATTTTTCTAAAGCTTTCAGCCTGGTTTTCTTTAATGCCTTCGTTTTCAAGTTGATCAAGTTTGCTCACCCCGTCGACAAGAACAAAGATTTCTTCTCCAAATTCTTCAAGCAACAAAGCTTCATTAATTTCTGTATCTTCAAGAACATCATGAAGCAGACCTGCCGATATAGCTGCGGCATCAAGATGAAGTCCTCCTAGAATGCTCGCCACAGCTACAGGATGAATAATGTAGGGCTCGCCAGTTTTTCTAGATTGATGCTCATGAGCTATGCTCGAGTATGCATAAGCCTTGCTGATTATCTTGTGATCAGTTTCATCCAGATAGTCAAGTTCGGTAATAAGTTGCTTTAAAAGCTTCGGAGGCTTTTTTTGCAACATTTCATCAGCAGACTTTTTTAATGCTTCCATATCAATAATATAAACCAAGAAAAAAGAAAGTTATTAGAAGAATTTAGGTCAATTAACCCATTCCTAGGAAGTTATTAGTGATTTTTGGGATGACTTCTAGAGCTATTAAACTTCTTCAGCTTCTGATTTGGCTAATTCTTCTGCCAATTCTTTCTCTACATCGCTCTCGGTTTTATGAAACTCAGGATTATCAAGATGGCCTTCAGCGATCTCCCTCAGCGCTAGAACTGTTGGCTTGTCATTTTCTTCATTTTCAAGGAGTGTTTCTGCACCATTAGCTATTCTTCTAGCTCTTTGGGAAGCCAATTTGATAAGGCTAAAAACACCTTCAGTTTTTTCTATGCAATCTTCTACAGTTACTCTAGCCATTATAAACCTCTAATTAGATCAGTGCGATAGGTTACTCAAACCAAGAGATAAGTCAATTTGTTTCATAGAAACTTTTCAGTGCTTTATCGACTAACTCCGATTGATTTAATTTGTTTAAATTTCCCTCTATACAAAGAGAAATATTCTCAACAGCCACTTCAATTTGATCATTAACCAATACGTAATCAAATTTGTTTGATTCATTTAAATCGGAAACCGCTTGATTGAAACGATTTTCAATTTCTCTCTTAGAATCAGTGCCTCTGTTTTTTAATCTGGACAGAAGAACCTCTTTAGATGGTGGAATCAAAAAGATCATAATACAGGACGGCATTTTTTCTTTGACCTGTTGTGCCCCTTGCCAATCAATCTCAAGAATTACATTTATTCCTTTTTTGAGATCAATTAAGAGACTCTTTTTTTGTGTGCCATAATAGTTACCAAATACAGTTGCATGCTCAATAAATTGTTTACTATCAACCATAGATTCGAATTTTCTTTTATCAACAAAAAAATAGTCAATGCCTTCTCGTTCATTTTCGCGCATAGGCCTTGTAGTGAAGGAAACTGAAGCAGCTATATTAGGAATTTTCTCTAATAATTTTTTTACCACCGTTGTTTTTCCAGTCCCTGACGGAGCAGAAATTACAATTAGTTTTCCAGTTTTATCTTTCATAAACAGATTAAAATGTAAAATATCTTAAATTACAGAGTACATTCTACAAGGTGCAAAAATTCATGGAAAGAAAGATTGTTATTGCTACGATGAATGACCATAAAGTAAGAGAGATAAAATCCCTTATAGGCGATCGTTATAATGTACTGACTCAAGATTATTTCTCTATTCCCTCGGTTCCAGAGACAGGCACAACATTCGAAGAAAATGCGCTGATTAAAGCCAATCAGGTTGCTAAAAAAACAGATTTATTGACACTTGCAGATGACTCTGGCCTAGAGGTCGATTTACTTAATGGCGAACCTGGCATCTATTCATCAAGATATGCTGGACCCAATGCAACAGATGATGAAAATAATCAAAAGTTAATAAAAGAATTAGAAAGCTATAAAGGGGAAAAAATGACAGCGAGATTTCACTCTGTTATTGCTATTGTAGAACCATCTCAAAATAAGCAAAGAATTTTCCATGGTACCTGGGAGGGTAGGATCAAGCTTGACCAAAAGGGTAAAAATGGTTTTGGATATGATCCGCTTTTTTATATAGATGACCTTGGTGCAACAGCTGCAGAGCTTACAGAGTTACAAAAAAATAGACTCAGCCACAGAGCAAGTGCTATGAGGGCAGCCATCAATTATTTGGTAAGAAAAACAGAATATGTAAAATAAATCCTTTAAGATTAAGTATTTATTGCAGGATAAATAAACTTAGGATGAGTCTAAATTATTCACAGGAGCATCTTTATTCCGTTAATCATATCTAATTACAGTTTATTTCAAAAACATTACACGAATACATCTATGTAAAACATTGAAAAATATGACAAATAGTGTAATTGTATAAAAAATACACAATTTTTCTTTGGCCATGCTTTATTTAGCATCTATTTATTTTTCAATATTTATCCACAATCTTATCCACAGATTTTGTGGATAAATAGATAGTGAATAGTTTAATTTATGCTTTTCAAATATGCTTGAAAAAAAGAGAGGCTATGGGTATGCTTGCGATCCCAAATCTATTTATGGGATATCAATTTCTCTATATAAGGTTGCAGAGTAAGTTACAGAGTAAAAGAACGACATGAAAAAAGACATACATCCAGAATATTCAGAAATCAAGGTTACCTGCTCATGCGGTAGTTCTTTCATAACTAAATCAACACTTGGCCAAGATTTGACTATTGAGGTTTGTTCAGCATGCCACCCTTTCTACACTGGACAACAAAAGATTGTCGATACTGCTGGCCGTGTAGACAAATTCAGAAAACGATTTGGGATCAATCAATAATAATCCCAAGTTTTACTGAATCATGGCAGAAAAAATCACACTCAAGAAAGACACCCAGAGTATTGATCTCGAAATTAAAGATGCGACGGTTGGGCCCAGCGTTATAGACTTGAAAAGCCTCTACCCTGATACAGGCTATTTTACCTTTGATCCCTCATACTCTACGACAGCGAGTTGCGAAAGCAAAATTACCTATATTGATGGAGTCAAAGGAATCTTGGAGTACAGGGGATATCCAATCGAACAGCTTGCAGAGAAAAGCACTTATTTAGAGGTTGCGTACTTGCTATTCAACGGTGAGCTACCTTCAAGCAATATTGCACTTGATGAATTTAGATCGGAAGTGAAGCAAAACATGACTTTGCCAGAGAATATGGATGTTATTTTCTCTGGTTTTGGAAAAGAGGCACACCCAATGGCAATGCTTACCACAGCAGTTGCCGCACTTTCTGGATCTTATCACGAGGGAATAGATATAAGAGATAAAGAGCATCAAAAAGAATTCTTCTTTAATGTTCTGGGCAAGATGCCTATATTAGTTGCGAACGTTTTTAATCATAACCAAAAAAATGCAAATGTTGAGTATGATGAATCACTTTCATATTCAGAAAATATTTTAAGGCTATTCTTTGGATGGAAAGATGGATATGAAATAAACCCAATCCTCTCAAAAGCACTCGATATTCTTTTAATACTGCATGCTGATCATGAGCAAAACTGCAGCACATCATCTGTCAGACTAACAGGAAGCTCAGGAACAAACCCATATGCTGCTATAGCGGCTGGAGTTGCAGCCCTTTGGGGGCCTGCACACGGAGGAGCAAATGAAGCGGTAGTCAGGATGTTTGGTGAAATTGGGTCAAAGGACAATATCTCAAAGTTCATTGATAAGGCTAAGGATAAAAATGATCCTTTTCGTCTAATGGGCTTCGGGCATCGTGTATATAAAAATTATGACCCAAGAGCGACAATCATAAGAAGCCAGTGCCATAAGGTTTTGGAATCGACAGGAAATGATTCCAATCCAATGTTTGAACTAGCTTTAAAGCTAGAAGAGATTGCACTTAATGATGACTACTTCGTTAAAAGAAATCTCTACCCCAATGTCGATTTTTATTCGGGCTTGATTTATAAGGCAATGGATATTCCCAAGGAGATGTTTACTGCAATGTTTGCTTTGGCTAGAACAGTTGGGTGGGCAACACATTGGTGTGAGATGATGTCTAATCCCAAACATAGAATTGGGCGACCAAGACAACTTTACCTAGGCGAAAAAAAGAGGGACTATATTCCAATCAATGATCGCTAGAAATCAGATAAAGCGTTTTCGCCAAAATAAAAATAAGAATCATTTGTACTCATGACTAATCAATCAGACAGTATTATTCTCATTGGGCCTATGGGCTCGGGTAAAACATCTTCAGGTAGAATTTTAGCTAAAGAGATGGGGCATGCATTTTTAGACACAGACGAAGAGGTTGTTCAAAGGACAGGCGTTTCTATTGCTTATATCTTTGATGTTGAGGGCGAAGAGGGCTTTCGAGAAAGAGAGCATCAGGCACTGAAGAGATTGATAGAAAATGAGAATGCTGTGGTTGCAACAGGCGGAGGGATAGTTACTTATTTCAAGAGCAGAATTATCATCCAAGAAAGAAAGAATGTTGTCTATCTTAAGACAAGCATTGAAAAACAAATAGAAAGGGCAACAGTTTCTGATAATAGACCATTATTGATTGATATAGACCCTGCATCCAAGCTCGAGGAGTTGATGTTGACAAGAGAGGCTCTCTATGAAGAAATAAGTGATATCAAGATCGATACAGATAAGAGTACACCTAGGCAAATTGCTCTTGAAATAATTGATAGACTAAAATGAGGACGTTAACAGTAAATCTCGAAGATCGAAGCTATCCAATTTACATTGGAGCAGGTATTAGTCTTAAAGATGAGCTTTACTCTAAACACATTAGCTCAAATAAAATTGCTTTGATTACTAATGAAGAAATTGCAGATTTATACCTTTCAGAAATCAGTCAAACATTAACTTCATTTGATCTCAAAGTGCTTGTGCTTCCAGAGGGAGAGAGCCAGAAGAACCTAGAGACTGTTCAGAATGCTATTGAGTTCTTATCAGACAATGGCATTGACAGACAAGCATCAATCATCGCTTTTGGCGGAGGGGTAGTTGGAGACATATCTGGCTTCGTTGCTTCATCCTACATGAGAGGAATCAAGTTCCTCCAGGTTCCAACAACACTTTTGGCACAGGTTGACTCATCAGTTGGAGGAAAAACAGGCGTTAATACAAGAAAAGGGAAGAATCTCATTGGCGCCTTTTATCAACCCAGCGCAGTAATTGCAGACACAAGGTTTTTAAAGACTCTTGAGTCTGAGCGATTTTCAGAGGGTTTAGCAGAGGTTATAAAATATGGCTTGATCCGCGACCGCGATTTCTTTGAATGGTTGGAAGTTAATATCAGCGAAATATTGTCATTGGATTCTAAAGCTATGGCTCATCTTATTGAGAGATGTTGCCAAATTAAAGCCGAGGTTGTATCTCAAGACGAGAGAGAAGGGTCAGTCAGAGCAATATTGAACTTTGGTCATACCTTTGGTCACGCAATTGAAAGCCTTACGGAATATAGTGTTTATTCTCATGGAGAAGCAGTTGCGATGGGTATGATTATGGCATCCAATATGTCACAAAAAATGGGTATGCTATCTTCCGAGGATACAAAAAGAATAAAAAACCTCATTGAATCCATGAATTTGCCGGTCAGCAGTCCTGATTTAGACAAGAATGATTTTTTTGAGAGTATGAAGCGAGACAAAAAAGCTCAAGATGGCGAAATAAGGCTGATACTATTAGAGAGTATAGGGAGCGCAAAGATTACCAGCGATTATCCAAAAGAAGTTTTAATGAAAACCATATCGGAATATTAGATGGCTATAAAGAACAGTGATCGATTGATTTTCGCAGTGGATGTTCCAGAGATTGAGCATGCTAAAGATTTAATCAGACAGCTCGATACAAGCGTAGATTTTTTCAAAATTGGTATGGAATTGATGATGACGGGAGATTATTTTGAGCTGCTTGACTGGCTTGTGCAAAGAGAAAAAAAAGTCTTTGTTGATTTAAAACTATTTGATGTTCCAGCCACTGTTTCAAAAGCCATCAAAAGGTTGAGTAAAAGAGGCGCATACTTCACAACCATTCATGGAAACCAAAGCATGATGGAAGCTGCTGCGGCAGAAAAAGGCGATTTAAAAGTATTGGCTGTGACTGCATTAACAAGTTTGGACCGAGGGGACTTAGATGACCTAGGGTTTGATTGTGCCGTGGAGGATTTGGTTATTTCAAGGGCAAGGAGAGCTTATGAGTCTGGCGTAGATGGAATCGTGGCCTCTGGTCTTGAATTACCAAGCATCAGGAAAGCTGTCCAAGACAAGATTTTAATTGTTACACCTGGCATCCGGCCTGTGGAGAATCGACAAACAGATGACCAAAAAAGAGTGGTCACCGTTGAACGAGCATTTCAGGCTGGCGCAGACTATATAGTTGTTGGCCGACCAATTCAAAATGCAGAAAACCCTAGAGAGGCGGCAGAGCTGATTCAGGAGAGTATTTCTAATTCCATATAGAGCAAATCAAGCTAGCTTTGCTCTTGTATAATTTGATTGATTGAAGCTTCGAACCTACCCAATCTTTTTTGAAACCTTCCCCTCTGTTTTTCGTCAAGTGAGGCAATAATTTCTGCGGTTATCTGGTTAATCAATATCCTTGTGCTTGGATTTTCAGAGTCGAGCGAATTTATATGGTTGATGAAGATTTCTTCGAAGTTTTTGTTTTGTCTTAAATTCAGTATGGCTATAAATTGTTGGTTCCACTCTATTCGCTCACTGATTAGCTGCTCCCTTTTGTCTTCTATACCTGAAGAGAGAATCCGTATCGTATTTATTTGCTCATTATTC
>MDTB01189677.1_pt1 | contig 31639 bp, 33 predicted proteins | sample 811161 | NCBI WGS metagenome assembly MDTB01 (sample SAMN05326650, study PRJNA326480) | marine metagenome | isolation source: seawater | place: Mediterranean Sea | collected 2009 | reverse complement strand
GCCCTCGGCCAGACTCGAACTGGCACTCCCTTACGGGCAAGGATTTTAAGTCCTTTGTGTCTACCATTTCACCACGAGGGCACATTATCAATTTGTATATCACATCTTTTGTAAATGTAAAATCGTAGCTTTTATATTTTTTTTTCTTGAAAGAATTTAAATTGAACTCAATTTCTGTGGCTACCTAATTAATAATATAACATCAAGCCGATAACAGTTAAAAATCCGCTACTCCAAGATATTAGGTGACCAAATTTTTTAAATTTTGTAAAAACTGCTAATGAAGATAAATAAATATAACACGCTACAATAAAAAGAATCCAATTAGTAAACGATACTGTAGAATGCTCATTGAAAAACGCTACTACAGTAAACATAATTGTTCCTGTTAAAAAAAAACCAAATATCACATTACATATCCATCCAACGAGTCCTGGATTGGTTACCGTGAAAGCAAACATTTTTTCATTTGGATTAGATATTCTAATAATACCAATGCCTATTTTTGCAATCGCAGAAAAAAGTTTAGCTGGCCACCATTCTTCAAAAGGTTTATTAGAATAGTCTTTTTTAATCCCTTTAGGTAATTTTTTTTTCATCTTTTCAAAATCTAAATTTTTTTTCAACTTTAAGAGCCAGATATTTTTCATTTTAAATCCTTGAAGCAATTATTTTTTTAACAAATTTATGTTTTTTACGAATTTGTTTTACCATACCTTTTTCTTTTTGTATATCGCCTTTAAATTTTTGACAGTTTTTAAGTCTTTTGAACGAATTCTTTTCACATCTTTAAAGGAATTTAAATTGAACTCAATTTCTGTGGCTACCTAATTAATAATATAACATCAAGCCGATAACAGTTAAAAATCCTCTACTCCAAGATATAAGATGACCAAATTTTTTAGTTTATTCCAAACCTTAAACTTTTGTTTGTTTCATCGCCTGAGATAGTTTTAATTTTAATTTTAACATCTTTATCAACTCTCATATCTTTATTTCCCGACCATAAACCAGCAGCTAAGTGCATTATTCCAATTTTATTATGAGGGAGGTATGGCTCTACAAAGGTATTATTTTCTGTGTCATATTTCGGAAGTACGTTGCTAGCTATCCAATTGCAATAGAGGGGTAAAAATTCTACATCTACGTTTTTTTCGTAGACAGCAATATTAATCGCGAGTCCTTCTGATCCAAATATTTGACCCGACCTTAAAGCTTTTTTTAAAATCTCTTGCCAAATTCCCCAGCAGATCGAATCTTTTTCAAGAGAAAATACCCCGATATTTATGTGCGGTGAAAAAGCAATTTTTCTTGCAGTTGACTCAGCAAATCCAGATTTCTTAGCATGTTTGTAATTTTGTGATTTGATTAAAGCAAGTTTTCCAAATAACCATTTTACTTTAGATAAAACTCTATAGCCTTGTCCTACAGATTGTGTAATACCAAGTTTTCCATTTTCACATGCTTTAAAATATAATTGAACACATTCCCATGAATTTACCCAAGCATCACAATCTATCCAGAGATACTTTTTAAATTCAGGAAAGTAATTTGGAATAAAAGCTCTAGAGACCTGGCTTTTTAACCATTCTTTACCTGCTACTTTAAATTTAGGGACATCAATGTCCCACTTTGCTTTTTTTATAGAATAGACTTTACTTTTGATAATTTTGTTTTGTTCTTCCGTTAAACCAGCATCCAAAACACATATTGAAATACTTTGATCCTTATCATGTCTCTTAATAGAATTTATCAATTCAATTAGCAATTCAAAATAATTTGAGTCAGCGAGAGTAACTATTGCATTTGATTTCATTTTTATTTTAATTCAATCCAATCTTTATATTTTTCTAAATTTTTTTGTAAATAAATGGGAAGTTCACTTATTTTTGCAATTACTAGCTCTTGAGTATTATCAAATTTATCTGACTTCATATCTGCTCTTAAATTGTAAATTGCCTTTCTATCTTTCATTATTTGATTAATTTTTTCTGTACCAAGAGGTTTTAAATCATATTCTCTATGATGAAGATATGTTGACATTTTCCTTTCAATTGCTTCAGCGGTTTTCATATTTGAAAAATGCCATCCACCATTTTGCACGAAGAAAATATTTTGATACTTGGTATTGGAAAAAAATGTATCCAATCTCCAAAAAGGATATTGTTTGCTTTTGATATTTCGTAACCACTGAGGTGATAAAAGTTTAGATTTTTTACAAGCTTTACTTCCGTACCATTCAAATGAGTTAAGTTTTAGGTTGAATTTATAATAAAAGAATTTTTGATTAAATAAAATTATCTTATTTTTTATATTATTTAAATTATTTTCCTCTAAATTAGGAATTTCATCCACATCAGAAACCATCACCATATCATCTGAAGATGCTTCTTTAAGACCTTCAACAATATAGTTTCTTTGGAGATTTTCTCGTTTTAATGCATTTAAAATATATTTTGAATTTTTTTTATCAAAATTATCTTTTTCTTCAAATTGAAATAAATCTTGTGGCTCTTCATCTAAAACAAAGTAATTAATTTTATCTTTAAACTTACCAAATTTTTTTATATCAAAGATTAAATCTCTTTTTTTTCCGCTATGTGTAAATGAGCTCTCAACTATAATAAATTTATCAACATAATCGCTTAAATAATTTAAGCGAAAATCTAATATCATTTCTTCATCATAAAACATGAAGCAGTCAAAAATTTTCATTTTACTTTAATTTTCTTTTTTGAAACTGTTATAAAAGTATTTTTGTATCCACAGTCTTTATATCCCTGTATAATTAGGTTTAAGTATCTTTTACTTGGTGCATTAAATTTAGTTTTTTTAGGCATGTAGTAAAACATTACTTTTTTTCCATATAGGATAAAATATTTTTTTATGTAAGTTCTTGGAAAGTCCTCATACTTATCTAGTTTTTTTTCATCTGTTTTAGATATTTTATAAATTGCTCCTAAAACAGAATTATTTTTTTTCTTTTCAATATCTGCTACCCCTCCTCCAAAGTAATAATTTCTAAAATTTAATTTGTACCCTTTCAACTTGTAACAACCTATATATGTTGAGGCTTTACATCTTCTTTTCATTTGCTTGTGATGCAGGTTGCTTCCAAATGCAAAATATAGCATTAAATTCCTTTGTAAATTTTAATTTTTTTACTTTTAATAATCTTAATAATATCTTTGTGGCAAGATTGTAAATTACTTTTTTTTGAAGATCTCATTACAATCGAAACACCTATTTTTCCAAGTCTAAAGAAGGGGTAACTGCCAATTTCTACAAACTTTTTATGCTTCTTTTGTATTGACCCGACATCTTTTGCAATTTTGCTTTCAACAGTTTGACATCTAACAGAGGTGCTAAAAATCTTAACACCGGGATTCAAATGTTTTTTTAAATTATGAACCATAGATTTCAATATAAGAGGTACGCCGGGTAAACAAATAACATTTTTAATCATAAAGCCTGGTGCTGCACTTGAAGGATTGTAAATTAGTTTTGAACCTGAGGGCATTTTAGCCATTTTTTTTCTAGGATCATCAAATTCATTTCCATAATATTTTTTTAAAATATTAAAGGCTTCATTATTATATGTATATTTTTTTTTAAAAGCTCTAGATATTGATTTAGCAGTAATATCATCGTGTGTAGGTCCTATACCTCCAGTAGTTAAAACGTAATTGTATTTCATACTTAGCTCTAAAACACTTTTAACTATTTTTTTTTCAATATCAGGTATAATTCTTACCTCGTCAATTTTAATTCCTAAATTTGTATTCAACCACAAGGCTAAAAATGAAATATTTTGATCTTTAGTTCTTCCAGATAATATTTCGTTTCCTATGATTAGTATCGCGCAGTTTTTTTTTTTATTTTTTTTCACCATAATTTGGTAATATTAAAAAAATGGATTTTGAAGATGAATTAATACCAGGTGTTTTAGTAAAAAGATATAAGCGATTTTTTGTTGATATTAAATTAAAAAATAAATTAATTACTGCTCACTGCCCAAATTCAGGATCTATGTTGAATCTTTTAAGAAAAGGTAATCCTGTTTGGTTCACGAAGGCTAAAAATGATAAGAGAAAATTAAAATATACTTTGCAAATTATAGAGGTTGATAAAATAAAATACTGCGTTAACACTCATATTACTAACAAAATAATTCAGGAGTCGATAAACAACAGATTAATTGATGAGCTTAAAGAATTTAGTATTATAAAATCTGAAAAAAAATTTGGTTCTAATACGAGATTTGATTTTTACTTAGGTAATATTAAAAAAAACACTAAAGCATATCTAGAGGTAAAAAGTGTTTCCCTTATTAGAAAAAAGGGTTGTGCTGAATTTCCAGATGCTGTTACTGATAGAGGTAAAAAACATCTAGAAAACTTGATATTAGCAAATCAGCAAGGATATGAGAGTTACTTGATTTTTCTGGTTCAAGTAGAAAAGTGTAATAGTTTTAATATTGCTTCTGATATAGACCCTTTGTATTTTAAAGTTTTCAATGAAGCCTTAAAAAAAAATGTTAATGTGCTTTGTTATGATTGTAAATTTTCTCGCAAAGGAATAAATTTAAATAATAAAATAAAAATTTTATAATATGAAAGATAATATTAGCGAAGCTTTTGAGGGAACCAGAAAAGCTGGTTCTATTGCTGCGGCAGCATTAGATGAAGTTGCTAAAATAGTAGAACCAGGTATCAAAACAGAAAAAATTGATAAGTTGTGTTTTGAATTTATAAATGATTTAGGTGCATATTCAGCTCCACTTTGCTACAGGGGTTATCCTAAATCATGTTGTACATCAGTAAATCACATAGTCTGTCATGGCATCCCTGGTAACAAAATATTGAAAGAAGGAGATATTGTTAATGTAGATGTAACAGCTTTAAAGGATGGATGGCACGGTGATACGAGCAGAATGTTTAATGCTGGTAAAGTTTCAGTTAAGTCACAAAATTTAATCAAAACCACTTATGAAGCCATGATGGAGTCTATTAAAATTTTGAAAAAAGATGTGAGCATTGGAGATATTGGTTCTACAATTCAGAATTATGTAGAACCAAAAGGTTTTTCAGTAGTGAGAGATTTTTGTGGGCATGGTCTGGGTAGAAATTTTCACGAACTTCCAAATATATTACATTATGGGGAACCTGGAACTGGGGATAAACTAAAAGCAGGTATGATTTTTACAATTGAACCAATGATAAATGAGGGAAAATATGAAACTAGTGTATTGAAAGATGGATGGACGGCGGTTACTAAAGATAAAATGCTTTCTGCACAATTTGAACACACAGTTGGTATAAAAGATGATGGATACGAAATATTTACTCTTTCCAAAAAAGGATTAGATTTTCCTCCAAAAATAAAATGATAGAACGGTACTCAAGAAAAGAACTTAGAGAAATTTGGCTAGATCAAAATAGATATAAAATTTGGTTGGACATTGAGTTGGCAGCAGCAGAAGCAATGGAAAAGTTAAAAATAATTCCAAGAGGCGTTGTTAGTAAAGTTAAATCAAAATCAAAAATAAATATTAATAGAATTTTACATCTTGAGGTAAAAGTTAGACATGATGTTATAGCTTTTTTAACATCAATAACGGAAAAAGTTGGTAAAGAAGGTAGTTTCTTACATAAAGGAATGACCTCTTCTGATGTATTGGACACTTGTTTTAGTCTCCAGTTGAAACAATCAGGATTAATAATTCTAAAAGATTTAGAAAATTTATTAAAATCTATAAAAAAACAATCTATAAAACACAAATATACTTTATGTATTGGTAGAAGTCATGGAATTCATGCAGAACCAACAACTTTTGGTTTAAAGCTTTTAACTTTTTATGAAGAATTTTCTAGAAACCATTCCAGACTCAAAAATGCTATTAAAGAAATTTCGACTTGCGCTATATCAGGAGCCGTTGGAACTTTTGCTAATGTAGATCCGAGAGTAGAAAAATATGTTGCAAAAAAACTAAATTTAGAAATTGAGCCTATTTCAACTCAAATTATACCTAGGGACAGACATGCGTATTTTTTTTCTATACTAGGAATCATTGCAAGTTCAATAGAGAGATTTTCAATTGAAATAAGACATCTTCAAAGAACTGAAGTGTCAGAAGTTGAAGAATTTTTTAAAAAAAAACAAATGGGTTCTTCTGCAATGCCTCATAAAAAAAACCCAATCTTAAGTGAAAATTTAACAGGTTTGGCTAGGTTAGTTAGAGCTACAGTTATACCTGCGCTAGAAAATGTGGCTCTTTGGCATGAAAGAGATATTTCGCACTCAAGTGTTGAAAGAAATATTGGACCTGATGCAACAATAACTATCGATTTTGCTTTGAACAGACTAAACGATGTTGTGAAGTCGATGAAAGTAAACAAAGAAAATATGAAAAAAAATTTAGATTTAACTAAAGGTATATTTTTTTCTCAGAGAGTTCTTCTGGAACTTACCTCAAGAGGTATTAGAAGAGAAAAAGCTTACAGGATAGTACAAAAATGTGCGATAAAATCTCTTGAAAATAGCACTTCTTTTTATGATAGCCTTTTAAATGAACGTATAATTACAGACAAAATACCTGTTAATACTTTAAAAAAATTATTTGATTTTGGTTATCACACAAGAAAAATTAATGTAATTTTTAATAGAGTGTTAAAAAAAAGATGAACAAAGGTAAAAAGCTATACGAAGGAAAAGCTAAAATCTTATACGAAACAAAAGAAAAAGGTTTGGCGATACAGCATTTCAAAGACGATGCGACAGCTTTTAACAATCAAAAAAAAGCTAATGTTGAAGGAAAGGGTGTTCTTAATAATCGTATATCAGAACATATATTGCAAAATCTAAATCAAGCAGGGATTAAAACACATTTAATAAAAAGATTAAACATGCGTGAACAACTTGTTAAGCTTGTAGAAATAATACCAATAGAAGTAATAATTAGAAATATTGCAACTGGTTCTTTGACGAAAAGACTTGGTATAGCTGACGGAACTATATTAGAAAAACCTTTGTTAGAGTTTTCTTATAAAAATGACGATCTTGGTGACCCTCTTGTTGCTAAAGAACACATTCTTGCTTTTAATTGGGCGAGCAATGATGAGTTAAAGATAATTGAAGAAACGACTTTTAGAATAAACGATTTTATGTCTGGAATGTTTAGAGGGGTTGGAATTAAGCTTGTTGATTTTAAGTTAGAATTCGGGAGACTTTGGGAAAAAGATAAGAAAGAAGTTATTCTAGCAGATGAAATAAGCCCAGATACATGCAGATTGTGGGATGTAAAAAGTGAAAGAAAATTAGATAAAGATAGATTTAGAAAAGATCTTGGAAACATCATACAGGCATATCAAGAAGTAGCTCGAAGATTGGGAATTCTACCAGAAACAACTAACATAAGTGAAGTAAACTTTAAAAAACCAACGTCAATCAGTATTAAGAAAAAATAAATTGAAATTAGCAGTAACAGTCACTTTGAAAAAAGATGTACTTGATCCTCAAGGTAAAGTTGTAGGTCAAACTTTAAAAAACATGGGAATTAAAAATTTAAATCAAATAAGACAAGGAAAATTCTTTGAAGTCGATATGGATGAAAAAGATTATGAAAAGGCCAAATTACAGGTTAAAGAGATGTGCGAAAAGTTACTTGCAAATCAAATTATCGAAGATTTTAAAATCAATATAGCAGAATGAAATCATCGGTCATAGTTTTCCCTGGTTCAAATTGTGATAGAGATATAGCTGTAGCTTTAGAAAAACACCAATTTCAAAATTCAATGATTTGGCATAAAGAAACTGAGTTGCCAAAGTCAGATTTAATTGTAGTGCCTGGTGGTTTTTCATATGGTGACTATTTAAGATCCGGGGCGATAGCAGCAAAGTCTAACATACTTTCAGAAGTGATAAATGCTGGAAAAAAAGGAGCTTTAATTTTGGGTATTTGTAATGGCTTTCAAATATTAATCGAATGTGGTTTGTTAAAAGGTGCTTTGCTAAGAAATTCTGGACTTAAATTTATTTCGAAGGATGTTAGTGTTAAAGTACTATCAAATAAAAATAAATTTTTTAACAAGTATAAACTTAATCAAATATTAAAATTAAACATTGCCCACAATGAAGGAAATTATTTCACTGACCAAAAGCACTTGGAAGAATTAGAGAGTAATGATTTAATACCAATTAAATACTGTGATCAAAAAGGAAATATTGATAAAAAATATAATCCGAATGGATCTATAAAAAATATTGCTGCTATTTTTAATAATAATAAAAATATACTAGGGATGATGCCACACCCTGAAAGAATGGCAGATAAAATTTTATCTGCTGAAGATGGTTTGGGATTATTTTTAAGCTTGATGAATTAATATGACAATAACTAAAGATCAAATAGAATCTCATGGTTTAAAACCTGAGGAGTTTAAAAAAATTAAAGAAACTATGCAAAGAAATCCTAACCTATTAGAGTTAGGAATATTTTCTGCAATGTGGAATGAGCATTGCTCGTATAAATCATCAAAACTGCATTTAAAAAAATTACCAACAAAAAATAATATAGTTATTCAAGGACCCGGTGAAAATGCTGGTGTGATTGATATTGGAGACGATGATGTAATAGTTTTTAAAATTGAAAGTCATAACCATCCATCTTTTATCGAACCTTATCAGGGTGCGGCTACTGGGGTTGGAGGAATATTGAGAGATGTATTTACTATGGGCGCAAGACCTATAGCCTTAATGAACTCGATTCATTTTGGATCTCCAAAACATGAAAAAACTAAGAATTTATTAAATGGAGTTGTGTCTGGAATTGGAGGATATGGGAACTCTATTGGTATACCAACTGTTGGTGGGGAGACTAAGTTTAATAGCACTTACAATGAAAACATTTTGGTCAATGCAATGGCGGTAGGTCACACGAATAAAAAAAAAATTTTTTATTCTAAAGCAAAAGGAATTGGAAAATCAGTTGTTTATGTTGGTTCTAAAACTGGAAGAGATGGTATTCATGGTGCTACGATGGCTTCGGCAGAATTCGATGAAAATTCTGAGGAAAAAAAACCTACAGTTCAGGTGGGTGATCCTTTTACTGAAAAGTTACTATTAGAAGCTTGTTTAGAATTAATGAAAGATAATTCTATTATATCAATACAAGACATGGGCGCGGCCGGTCTAACATCTTCGAGTGTGGAAATGGCATCAAAAGGTAAGCTTGGTATTGACTTAGATCTTAATAAAGTACCTTGCAGAGAAAATAATATGACTCCTTACGAGATGATGCTCTCAGAAAGTCAGGAACGAATGTTAATTATACTTGATGACAAAAAGGAGAAGGAAGCTAAGAAAATTTTCGATAAGTGGGATTTAGATTTTGTTGTAATAGGAAAAACAACTGACACGAATAGATTGATATTAAATTTTGATAATAAAAAGGTTGCGGATATACCTATTTCAGCTCTATCTGACGAAGCACCTTTGTATGAAAGAAAATGGACAAAAAATAAATTATCAAAAAAAAAAATAAGGATTAAAGAATTAAATAATATTAAAATTGAAGACGCTCTTATTAAAATTATATCTTCACCTAATCATTCAAACAAAAGTTGGATTACGGATCAGTATGATCAGGTCGTGATGTGTGATACGGTTCAAAAGTCAGGGGGCGACTCTGCTATAATTCGAATTCATAATAAAAAAAAAGCAATAGCCATATCAGTGGACTCTTCAGCTGAATATTGCAAAGCTGATCCAAAAACTGGAGGAAAACAAATTGTTTGTGAAAATTGGAGAAATTTAATTTCAGTAGGAGCCAAACCGCTTGCTATCACAAATTGTTTAAATTTTGGTAGTCCAGAAAAACCTAAAGTTATGGGTGAATTCGTTGAGTGCGTCGAAGGAATAAAGGAAGCCTGCGAGTTTTTGAATTTTCCTGTAGTTTCTGGAAATGTATCTTTTTACAATGAAACTAATTCTAAAAGTATATCTCCAACTCCTGTAATAGGAGGAATTGGATTGTTAGATGATTTAAAAAAATCAGTAGATATTAAAACTAAAAAAAGTGGAAATTTAATTATAGTTATTGGTAAAACACTTGGCCATATTGAACAAAGTGTTTTCTTACATGAAAATTTTTCAATATATGATGGGCCACCTCCAGAAATAAATTTGATTAATGAAAAAAATAATGGCTACGCAGTATTACATTTAATTAAAAATAATCTTGCTCTCTCCGTTCACGATGTATCTTCTGGTGGTCTTCTCGTAGCATTAGCTGAAATGTCTATTGCCTCTGGTTTGGGCTTAAAAATATTTAAACCTAAAAAGCTTAATAATTCACTTGAATATTTCTTTGGAGAGGACCAGGGAAGATATTTGATTGAAATTTCACCAGATTCTCAAAAAACAACTCAAGATTTTTTAAAAAAAAATAATGTTTTCTTTGAGGTTATTGGTGAAGTACAAAATGACACGTTTGAGATAGATAAAATATTAACTCTTAAAACAAAAGACCTTCGTAATATTAACAATCAATGGTATAATAATTTTAATGGCACTAACTAAAAATGAAATTTCAAATATGATTATGAACGCTTTTCCTGATGCAACATTAGAACTAGAAGATACAGCGGGTGATAACAATCATTATTCTGCTAAAATAATTTCAAAAAATTTTAACGGAATATCAAAAGTTGAACAACACAAGTTAGTTTATAAAGCTCTTAAAGGTAAAATGGGTAATGAATTGCATGCGCTAGCTTTAACAACAGAAGGAAAAGAATGAGTGATATAAAAGAAAAAATTAAAAACATTATTAGTTCAGAAAATATTGTGCTCTTCATGAAAGGTACGCCTGAAGTTCCTCAATGTGGATTTTCTATGACAGTTTCAAATATTTTAAAGCATTTGAAAGTAACATTCAAAGGAGTCAATGTTTTAGAAAATAATGAGATCAGACAAGGTATAAAAGATTTTACTGATTGGCCTACTATTCCCCAACTTTATGTTAAAGGTGAGTTTGTAGGAGGATGTGATATTATTAAAGAAATGTTCGAAAAGGGTGAGCTTAAAAAACTTTTAGAAGATAAATCTTTATTATCTTGAATAATATTCAATAACTAGCTTTGGTTCCATTAAAACAGGATAAGGTATTTCTGATAGCTTAGGTACTCTTACTAATTTAGTTGTTCTATTTTTGCTATCAAGTTGAATATATTCTGGGACATCTCTTTCTTTGCTGCTTAGGCTACCTTCGATAACTGTTAAAGATTTTGATTTATCTTTTATTTCAATAACATCGTCTTCTTTTACTCTGTAACTAGAAACATTAACTTTTTTACTGTTAACTCTAAAGTGTCCATGATTAATGAGTTGTCTAGCCGCAAAAACAGTTGGTGCAAATTTTGACCTATAGATCACTGTGTCTAACCTGGTTTCCAGCAAACCAACTAAATTTTCTGTGGAGTCTCCCCTTTTGTTTATGGCTTTTCTATAAATATTCCTAAATTGTCGCTCGTTAATATTACCATAATAGGCTTTTAATTTTTGTTTTGCGTTAAGCTGAATTCCGTAATCGGTGGGTTTACCTTTTCTGCCTTGTCCGTGTTGTCCGGGAGGATAATTTCTTGTATTGAAGGGACTTTTGGGCTTTCCCCATAAGTTAACCTTAAGCCTTCTATCTACTTTATGTTTTGCCTTAATTCTTTTAGTCATAAAAAAAACGTTTATAGTCTTTATATAGAATTTGTCAATTATTCTTATAATTTACTAAAAACACTTGATAAAATCCTTAATTCTTTATTACTTAATTGAGTCCTTGTAAAAATATTTCTAAGATTAATTAACATACTTTTTTTCTTTTCTAAGGGTGAAAAAAATCCTTTTTTTTCTAACCTGCCTTCTATGAAGTCAAAAAAAGTATTTAATTGTTTTTTGTTAATTGTATCTATCAATTTTTTTTCCTTCTTGAAATATTCTGGTCTTAAGATTTTGAATAATTCATAACAAATGAGAATTATGCTATGGGACAAATTAATAGACTCAAACTTTTTGTTTACTGGAATTTTAAAAATATAGTTTGAATAGGATATTTCTTCATTAGATAAACCAGACGCTTCTGGACCAAACATTATTCCAATTTTTTTTTTTTTATTTTTTCTGACATTTTTTATAAACTGATCAAAAGACAGATGTCTTTTATTTATATCCCTTTTCCTTGCTGATGTAGCATAGATAATATCATATTTATTAATAGCATCTTTAATATTTGTGTAGACTTTAGTTTTTTTGAGAATATCCCTGGCTCCAACAGATGTGACAATCGCTTTTTTATTCGGCCAAGTTTCTTTTGGTTTAACAATATCTAGTTTTTTAAAACCAAAGTTTTTTAATCCTCTAGCAGAGAAACCAATGTTTTCTGGTAACTGAGGTTTTATAAGAATAAAACCAACCTTATTAGTCATTGGCTGGAGCTTTTTCTTTATAAAGCTTATAATCTAAGCTATCAATAAGAGCCTTGAAAGATGCATCAATTATATTTGGTGAAACGCCAATGGTGAACCAATTTTTTCCTTCTTTGTCTGTACTCTCTATAGAAACTCGTGTTGTAGCATTTGTACCTGTATTTAAAATTCTAACTTTGTAATCCACTAATTTAAGATCTTTAAGATATTTTGAATATTTGCCAACTTTGTCAACATTTGATCTAATTGCATTATCAAGGGCATTAACTGGACCATTGCCTGACCCTTCACATATAATTTCCTTACCATCAACAAGAATGTGGGCTTTTGCAAAAGAATTTATTTTATCTTTAGAGTCTCTCTTCACTGAAACATCGTATTTTGAAATAGTTAAGTACTTAGGTATTTCTCCCAAAAGACGCCTTGCTAATAATTCGAAAGAAGCATCAGCACCATCATAAGAGTAACCAGCAAACTCTCTATCTTTTACCTCATTAAGCAAACTTTGTATTTTAGGATCATTTTTATCAATTTTAATTCCATACTTTTCTAGTCTGGACATTATATTTGATTTACCAGACTGATCTGAAATAACAATATTTCTAAAATTTCCAACTAAATTTGGATTTATATGCTCATAGGTTTTAGGATCTTTTGTAACAGCTGAAACATGAAGGCCTCCCTTATGTGCAAAAGCTGATGCTCCTACATATGCTGAATGTCTATTAGATTTTCTGTTAAGTATCTCATCTAATAACCTAGAACATTCAGTCAATGTTTGCATTTTATCCTTCGAAATACCTATCTCGTAATTTTTTGAAAAACTTTCTTTCAAAACTAATGAAGGAATTACTGACATCAAATTTGCATTGCCACATCTTTCACCTAGTCCATTAATAGTTCCTTGAACTTGACGAACTCCAGATAGTATAGCTGTTAAAGAATTAGCTACTGCATTTTCTGTATCATTGTGCGCATGTATTCCAAGATTTTTTCCAGGTATGATTTTTGTTACTTTTGATACAATTTCACCAACTTCATGTGGAAGCGTTCCTCCATTGGTGTCACAAAGTATAATCCATCTTGCCCCCTCGTCATATGCGGCTTTAATACAATTTAAAGCATACTTTGGATTACTTTTATATCCATCAAAAAAATGTTCAGCATCGAACATGAGCTCTTTTTTTTCTTTGATAAATAATTTTGCTGATTCTTTAATATTCTTTAAATTTTCATCATTAGATATACCTAAAGCTTTATCGACATGAAAATCCCAGGACTTTCCCACTAAACAAACTGCTGGTGTGTTTGAATTTAAAAGTGAAGATAGTCCAGGATCATTTTGAGCGCTTCTTCCAGATCTCTTGGTCATCCCAAAAGCAGTAAGGATTGTTTTGCCTAGCTTAGGGGGCTTGTTAAAAAAGGTTGTATCCAATGTATTAGCGCCTGGCCACCCTCCTTCTAAATAATCAACACCAAGATCTGATAATGCTTTTGCTATTTTATGTTTGTCATCAATAGAAAAGTTTACACCCTCCGTTTGAGCTCCGTCCCTTAAAGTCGTATCAAAAATATAAATTTTTTCTCTGCTCATTTGTATTTCCAAATTGTTTTGTCGCCCTTATCTTCAATAATTACTCCGCTGAGCTCTAAATCTTTTCTTATATTGTCCGCCAACTTATAATTACCTTTTTTTCTTGCGTTTTCTCTATCTTTAATTTTATTTTCAATTGTATTTTCATCAATTTTTGAGATTGTTTTTTTGAATTTTTTCCAAGTTTCTAAATCTTCTTCTAATAAACCTATAAGTTTACATCCTGCAAGGAAAAGTTTTTTGGAGTCTGGGTCTCCTTTTGAAGATTTGTCATAAAGCAAATGTAGTTTAGATATGTAGCCTGGGGTATTAATATCTTCCAAAAGTGGTTTTAATAAATCTTCGTTTAAACCATCGTCTAATTCAATCTTTTCAAATTGAGTATACCATCTATCAAGAGTATTTTGGCTTTCATTTATTAAATTTTCATTCCAATCTAATGGTTGTTTATAATGGGAAGATAACAAGGCAAGTCTGATAACCTGACCGTTAATTGTTTTTCTCATTTTTTCAATTGTAACAATATTTCCTAAGGACTTTGACATTTTTTCTCTGTTAAAAGTAACGTATCCATTATGTAACCAATAATTTGCAAATTTATTTACTTTGTTTGCGCAGCAAGACTGAGCTATCTCATTTTCATGATGAGGAAAAACAAGATCTAATCCTCCTCCATGAATATCAAAATTTTTTCCTAGGAATTTTTCACTCATAACTGAGCACTCTAAATGCCAACCAGGTCTTCCTCTTCCCCAGGGAGAGTCCCATCCAGGGTCTTCTGCTACTGATGGTTTCCAAAGAACAAAGTCAAGTGGGTTTTTTTTTAACTTTGAAATTCCAACTCTTGATCCAGAAACTAAATCTTCCGGATTCTTTTTAGAAAGTTTGCCGTAATCTTTAAAAGATTCTACGGAAAAATAAACATGCTTATCTTTTTCATATGCATGTTTATTCTTTAGTAATTTTTCTGTCATACTAATCATGCCTTTTATATGTTCAGTCGCTTTAGGTTCGAAATTTGGTTTAAGACAGTTTAAATACTTACAATCATCATGAAAATTTTTTGTAACATTTGCTGTAAGCGTATCAATAGATATTTTTTTTGTTTTTGATGAATCAATTATCTTATCATCTACGTCTGTAATATTTCTTACATACGTTACTTTATTTTTTCCAAATATTTTTAAAAGAACTCTGTACAAAACATCAAATACAACTAATGGCCTCGCGTTTCCTACATGTGGAGAGTCATAAACTGTTGGCCCACATACATACATACCAATTCTATTTTGATCAATCGGTACGAATGTTTCTTTTTTTCCAGTTAAGGTGTTTGTTATATTAAAATTTTTATTCATCTTTAAAAGTACAAACAGGTATAGCTTTCATTTTATGTAAGTTTTTTTCTCTAATTTCTAAATATTTTTTATAATTTGAATCATTTTTATCAGCCATAGCTTTTTCTAAATCTTGATAGCTCATCCCTAATTGATCTACATCACTTCTTCCATCGTTCCATAATCCGTCGGTTGGAGGTGCGCTAATAATTTTATCTGACACTCCTAGATATTTTCCGAGCTCCCATACTTGAGTTTTCGAACAATCTGCTATTGGAGAAATATCAACTCCACCATCACCATATTTTGTATAAAAACCAACTCCAAAATCTTCAACTTTATTACCGGTTCCAACAACTAATCCAGAATTTGCAGCTGCTGCTTGATACAATGTTGCCATTCTTAACCTTGCTCTTGAATTAGCAAAACCATGCTCGTTGTTAAATTTATTCAAAGTATTTTTAAAAGTATTAAAAATTTTATCCATATCTAATAAATGATGTTCTACATTTTTAAATTCTTTTTTAAGCCAGTTTGCATGATCGAGGCTTAAATCATGTTGAGATTTTATTTGATTAATTGGCATTGTTAAAACAATAGTTTTAATACCGGTTTTAGCACATAAGGTACTTACCACTGAAGAATCTATTCCTCCGGAAATTCCAATTATTAAGGCTTTAGGCTTAAATGAAGAATTTTTACAATAATTTTCTATCCAGTCTTGTATAATTTTTGCTCTTTTTTCTACTTTCATAATTAAATAACTTTCTCTCTTTTTAGAGATTCTATCTTAATAATTATATAATAATTATTAAGACGCTGCTTGAATAATATCTTTTGAATATTTTGAATTTTTCTTAATTTCATCTGAAATTAAGAATGCTAATTCTAAAGCCTGCGTGGCATTTAGCCTTGGGTCACAATGTGTTCTATATCTATTAGACAAATCCTTTTCGGATATTTTTTGAGCACCTCCTGTACATTCGGTTACATCCTGTCCCGTCATTTCAACATGAAGTCCACCTGCGTAACTTCCTTCGGCTTGATGGATGCCAAAAACGTTTTTGACTTCTTGAAGAACACTTTCAAAAGGCCTAGTTTTAAATCCTGTGCCTGCCTTAATTGTATTTCCATGCATTGGGTCACAAGACCAAATAACTTTTAATCCTTCTTTTTTTACAGCTCTAATTAATTTTGGTAAAAATTTTTCAACATTGTTAGCCCCGAATCTTGAAATTAGTGTAAGTCTTCCTGGCTCATTATCAGGATTTAAAATATTACAAAGCTTTATTAATTCTTCTGGTTTTAAAGTTGGTCCGCATTTTAGACCAATAGGGTTTTTGATACCTCGACAATATTCTACGTGGGCTCCATCTGGTTGACGAGTTCTATCTCCAATCCAAACAAAATGTGCTGAAGTAGCATGATATTCCCCGGTTGTAGAGTCTATCCTTGTCATAGCTTCTTCGAATGGAAGGAGTAAAGCTTCATGAGAAGTATAAAAATTTACTGTTCGAAGTCTTCTATTTGTGTCAGGATTTATTCCACAAGCTTCCATAAAAGAAAGTGCATCACTAATTTTATCTTCTATCTCTTTATACTTTCCTTTTGTCTTTTTACTTATAAAACCTAAGTTCCATAAATGGACCTGTCTCAAGTCTGCAAATCCTCCTTGTGAAAAAGCTCTTATTAAATTTAATGTTGAGGCAGATTGAGAGTATGCTCTAAATAATCTTTTTGGATCTGGTTCTCTAGCTTTATCTGTAAACTCCATGCCGTTAATATTATCTCCTAGATAACTTGGTAATTCCTTACCGTCCTTTTTTTCTATAGGTGAGCTTCTTGGTTTAGAAAACTGACCAGCTATTCTACCAAGTTTAACAACCGGCATACTTGCTGATGCCGTTAAAACTAATGACATCTGCAATATTGCCTTGAAAGTATCTCTAATATTGTCAGGGTGAAATTCAGCAAAACTTTCTGCGCAATCGCCTCCTTGTAATAAAAAAGCTTTACCATCTACAACATCGCTTAAAGCCTTTTTTAAAGATCTGGTTTCTCCGGCAAACACTAAAGGAGGATATTGCTTTACTTTACCCAATACTAAATCAAGTTCCTTTTGGTCTTTGTATTCCGGCAAGTGTTTTGCTGGAAATTTTTTCCAACTATTTAAATTCCATTTTTTCATATTCAACTCTTGATAGATATTTATAGTATAATGAGTTTTTATTCAACAGTTACAGATTTTGCTAAGTTTCTTGGCTTATCTATGTCGCATTTTTTAAATAATGCCACATGATAGGAAAGTAGTTGAAGCGGGATAGTGAATAAAAATGGTGTTAACGTTAAATCAGAAACAGGTAGATCAATCTGAAACCTTATATTTTCACTTACAACCTTTCCTTTCGAATTAGTAAGCAAAAGGACCTTACCTCCTCTAGCAATTACCTCTTGCATATTAGATAAGGTTTTTTCAAAATATTTATCTTTGGGAGCTATTACAACAACTGGTAATCCGTCTTCAATTAATGCCAATGGTCCATGCTTCATCTCTCCGGCTGGGTATCCCTCGGCATGTAAATAGGAAAGTTCTTTTAACTTTAGAGCACCTTCAAGAGCAATTGGAAAAGAAGATCCTCTTCCTAAAAACATAGAGCCTTTAGAGTTAAAAATATCTTTTGCAATTAATTGTATTTTTTCCTCCTCATTTAAAGTTTCCGATATTAATTTTGGTAATTTTTTTAATTCTGATATTTTGTTTTTATAATCTTCCTGATTTATATCTCCTCGTATCTCTGAAATTTTTAGAGAAAGTAAATAAAGCACAAGCATCTGACCTAGAAAAGCTTTAGTTGATGCAACACCTATTTCTGGACCAGCGTGAATAGGTAAAACGCAATCAGAATTTCTAGCTATAGAACTTTCAACTACATTTACTACTGAGCATGTCTTAACCTTATTTTTTTTGCAAAGATCAAGTGCTGCAAATGTGTCTGCTGTTTCGCCAGATTGAGAAACAAATATATATAGAGCATTTTTGTCAAATTTGACTTTTCTATATCTAAATTCTGAAGCTATATCTGTTTCTACATCCAAAGATGCAAATTCTTCAAACCAATATTTGGCAACTAGACATGAATGATAAGCCGTACCACAACCTATTAAAACTATTTTACTAATTTTTTTTGCTTCTACAGGCAGATTATAAAAATTTATTTCTTCTCTTATTTTATCAATATATTCCTTTAAACAAGTTTTTATTGTGGCTTGCTGTTCGAAGATCTCTTTTATCATAAAGTTTTTATAGTTGCCTTTACTTACTGAAGATTTATCTTCTGATAGTGTAAATACTTCCTTATTTATTTTAACTCTTTTGACGTCGTAAAAACTTACTTCATCCTTCGATATAACGCATACATCTCCGTCGTCTAAATAAGAAATTTTATTTGTCATAGATTTCAAAGCATAAGAGTCTGATCCTAAATAATTTTCACTATTGGAATAACCTACAGCCAGAGGACTTCCTCTTCTTGCACCTATCACAAAATCTTTAAAATTTTTAAATATAATTCCTAATGCAAAACTACCTTTAAGCATCTCCAGTGTTTCAAATACAGCCTCTAGAGGTTTTAAAGTTTTAAGTTTTTCAGTGAGCAAAACTGTTATAACCTCTGTATCAGTTTGAGATTTAAATTTTTTTCCGTTTTTTTCTAGCTTTTTTTTTAATTCATCTGAATTTTCAATAATTCCATTATGCACAACTGATACAATTTCACTTGAATGAGGATGAGCATTAATTTCATTCGGAACGCCATGTGTAGCCCATCTGACATGACCAATTCCTAAATTTCCTTCATTTGGGTTTTCAAACAAAATCTTTTCAAGTTTTTCTACCCTACCTGGACATTTTTTTTCATTTATTGTTCCATTCGATATTGTGGATAAGCCAGCAGAGTCGTACCCTCTATACTCTAATTTTTTTAGGGCATTAATTATATTAGTAGATACTGATTTGTTGCTAGCTATACCTATAATTCCACACATTATTTTTTTCTTTTGTAATTTTCTATTTCTTCTTGCTCTGACCTTTCTAGAGCTAAAGAATTCTTTTTGACATCTTTAGTAATAACCGAACCAGCCCCCACAATTGATTTTTTATTAATTTTAATTGGAGCGACTAAGGATGTGTTAGAACCAATAAAAACATTGTCTGATATAATCGTTTTATTTTTTTTAACGCCATCATAATTACATGTAATAGTACCTGCACCGATATTTGTATTTGTTCCAATCTCTGCGTCTCCAATGTATGACAAATGACTAATTTTCGAATTACTTTTAATTTTAGATTTTTTAGTTTCAACAAAATTTCCAATCTTTACTCCAGTCATTAAGTGTGTACCGGTTCTAATTCTTGCATAAGGGCCAATGGTAACCTTATTTTCTATTTTTGATCCTTCAATGTGGCTAAATGATAAAATTTCTACGTTGTTACCTATCTTTACATTTTTACCAATTACTACATAAGGATTGATTGTTACATTTTTACCAAATTTAGTATCGTTTGATAAAAAAATTGTTTCTGGCGCAATTAGGTTTACACCTGAATTTATAGCTTTTTTTCTCAAACTATCTTGTTTGGCTTTATAACTCTGAATTTTTTTAAATTTTGAATTTGTCTTCATAAAAATTTCTCTTTACATTAGATTTCATATGGTAATAAGTCACAAAATATTTCTTTTTAATACTTAGAGAAAATGACTCAAAAATTAACAATTTTATTCGATTTAGATGGTACCTTGGTGGATACAGCGCCTGACCTTATGGGTGCTCATAATCATGTAATGAAAAAATTTGGTATGCACCAAAAAGATCTTAGTGATATTAAACACCTCGCTGGTCGAGGTGCCTGGATAATGATGCAAAGATCTTTTAAAGAGGAGATAACTGATGAAAAGATAAAAAAAGAAATGGTAAAAGAGTTCCTGAACTACTATGCAAAAAATATAAATAACCAAAGCAAACCAATTAAGGGAATTATAAACTTTCTTAAGTGGGCGCAATTAAAAAAAATTCCTATGGCTGTATGCACAAATAAACAAGAGAGACTTGCTGTTGATTTACTAAAAAAAATTAAAATGGCTGAATATTTTCATTATATCGCTGGCTGCGATACATTCGATTTTAATAAACCAGATCCCAGACATCTCACAAATGTTGTTGAAATAATTGGTGGAAATATAAACAAAACTATAATGGTTGGTGACAGCGAAGTAGACTCGCAATCAGCACATAATGCTAAAATTCCATTTATATTAGTTGAAGATGGATACACCGAAAGAAAAACTGATCAAATTCCTCATGATATTTTAGTTAAAGATTTTTCAAATTTCGAAAAAAATATTGAAAAATATTTATGATAGATTTTCAACTTTTTTCTGCACTTGTTACATATTATTTTATAATGTTTGCTACTCCAGGTCCTAATAATGCAATGCTTACTGCATCTGGACTAAAATTTGGTTTTGTTAGAACACTTCCTCACTTAATCGGTATTCCTATTGGTCATATTTTTCAAATAGGATTAGTTTGCTATGGTTTGGGAAATTTATTCTTAGTTTTTCCCCAATTGCAATTTTATATGAAAATATTGTGTTTTGTTTATTTGATTTATCTTGGATGGAAAATAATCGGCTCTTTTAGCTTAGTTGAAAAGGATAGCAGCGGAAGGCCTTTAAAATTTTATGAAGCTTCACTTTTTCAATTTATAAATCCAAAAGCATGGACTGTTGCAATTACTGTAGCGTCTGGTTTTTTTCCAACAGAAGAAAATTTTATTGTTGGAACAATGTTTTTAGTCATTACTGCTGCTGTAGTTTGTTTTCCATCAATATGCATTTGGGCGATATTTGGAAACAGTTTAAGAATCTTTATAAAAAACACTAAAGCTAAAAAAATTACTGAGTATATTTTGGCAATTTTGTTAGTTTTAACCGCATTAGTTGTCCTATTAAAATAGTCTTTGATTTTATATTTCTGTTTTAATATAAAAACTCCATGCATTTTACAAAAAAGAATGCCGAGGAGAAAAGAATAGATTTTGTAAGCAATCTTAAAGAAAAAAAATTACTTAGATTTCCTGGCGCTTACAACCCTTTATGCGCAAAATTAATTGCAGAAATTGGTTTTGATGGGGTCTATATTTCTGGAGGTGTTATGTCGAATGACTTAGGTATCCCAGATATAGGTTTAACCACACTAAACCATGTTAGCTATAGAGCAAATCAAATTGCTAAAGTAACCGACTTACCATCAATAGTTGATGCTGATACTGGATTCTCAGATTGTAAAAAAACAATAGAAACTTTTGAAAGTATGGGTCTTGCTGGATGTCATATAGAGGATCAAATAGCTGAAAAAAGATGTGGGCACCTTGAAAACAAAGAGCTTGTTACAACAAACGAAATGGTTAAGAAAATAAAAGACTCAGTGGCTTCAAGAAAAGATAAGAACTTTTCAATAATCGTTAGAACAGATGCTAATCTAGTAGAGGGTTTAGAAAAAACTATTGAAAGAATAAAGGCTTATGAATCTGCAGGTGCAGATATAATATTCCCAGAGTCTATGAAAGATGAGAATGAATTTGAGAGTGTAAGAAAAAATTCAAATGTTTACTTGTTAGCTAACATGACAGAATTTGGAAAATCAAAGTTGTTATCTGCTAAAGAGCTTAAAAACTTAGGTTACAATATTGTTATTTATCCTGTTACAACACAGAGATTAGCGATGAAAAGTGTGGAAGATGGGTTAAAATCTATTTTTAAGGATGGACATCAAAATAATATTATAGATAAAATGCAAACTAGAAAAAGATTATATGAACTTGTAGAGTATGAAAAATACAATACTGCTGATAAGAAGATTACAGATTTTAAAACTGAGGGACATGAATAAGAAATGAACGATGACGTTAAAAAAGGTTTAATGGGTATTGTGGTAGATGAAACCACTATTTCTCAGGTGATGCCAGAAATCAATTCGCTTACTTATAGAGGATATAAAGTTCAAGATCTTTGTGAGAAGTGTATTTTTGAAGAGGTTGCTTATCTAGTTTTGAATGGTGAACTTCCAAGATCTAAGGAATTAAAAAAATTTATAAATGAAGAACGAAGTAACCGTAAATTATCAAAACAAATTTTAAATGACATTAAAAATATGCCAAAAAAAGCTCATCCTATGGATGCTATTAGATCAGCAGTAAGTTTAATGGGTTTGGAGGATAAAGATGCAAGTGATAATTCTCCAAAAGCTAATATGAGAAAGGCAATGAGAATTTTTGCAAAAACTCCTACAGCTGTTGCAGCTTACTTTAGGGCAAGAAAGGGTAAAAAGTTTATACCTCCTAATAAAAAATTGTCCTACTCAGAAAATTTTTTTCATATGATGTTTGGTAATGTGCCAAAAAAGGAAATTGTAGAGGCATTTGATGTTTCGATGATACTTTACGCTGAACATAGTTTTAATGTTTCTACTTTTACTGCAAGAACTATCACAAGTAGTTTATCTGATATGCACGGTGCAATAACAGGAGCAATCGCAAGTCTTAAAGGACCATTGCATGGAGGAGCTAATGAAGCAGTAATGCACATGTTTAAAGAAATAAAAAGTCCTGATAAAGCTGATTCTTGGATTAATAACGCCTTAGATAAAAAAAAGGTAGTTATGGGTTTTGGTCATAGGGTTTACAGAAGCGGCGACTCTAGAGTTCCTACAATGAAAAAATATTTTTTAAAGGTCGCGGAGCTAACAAAAAATACTAAATATCCTAAAATATATGAAATTTTAGAAAAAGTTATGCTTGCGAAGAAGAATATTCACCCAAATGTTGATTATCCTTGTGGACCCACTTATCATTTGATGGGAATAGATACTGATTTTTTTACTCCCGTTTTTGTAATGGCAAGGATCACAGGTTGGTCAGCGCACATTATGGAACAACATACTGCTAACAAATTAATTAGACCATTATCAAAGTATAAAGGGAGTGAACACAGAGAAGTGTTAGCTCTTAATATAAGATAGTTTAAGAAAAAGCTTCTGCCCAAGAACCTTTTGTAGATGCTTTTGAGTACTCTGTTGCTCTACCTTCAAAAAAGTTCATATGTTCTACTGCATTAAGCATTGTATCCAACCAGGTTAGAGGGTTTTTGTCTATTTTGTAGATTGGTTCTAGACCTAACTGAATTAGCCTCCTATCTCCTATCCATCTAATATATTTTTTAACCTGATCAGCTGTTAAGCCTTCAATTGGACCCATTTGGAAAGCTAAATCAATAAAAGAATCTTCATGTGCAATAATAGTTTTGCAAGCATCATAAAGTTCCTTTTTTAATTTTTCATTCCAAATTTCTGGATTTTCTTTTATGAAAGCTCTGAAAAGCCTTATCATCGAATTACAGTGTAGAGTTTCATCTCTAACAGACCAAGTAACAATTTGGCCCATACCTTTCATTTTATTATGTCTGGGAAAGTTGAGTAGTATGGCAAAACTTGCAAAAAGCTGAAGGCCTTCTGTAAATGCACTGAATACTGCAACTGTTTTTGCTATATCCGCTTTGGAATTTACATTAAAACCTTGCATGTAATCATACTTATCTTTCATCTCTTTATATTTCATAAATGCAGAATATTCAGACTCGGGCATACCTATTGTATCTAACAAGTGTGAGTAAGCTGCAATATGAACTGTTTCCATTGCTGCAAAAGCAGTCATCATCATCAAAACTTCTGTTGGTTTAAAAACTGTTGTGTAATGTCTTAAATAACAATTATTAACTTCGACATCGGCTTGTGTAAAAAATCTAAAAATTTGTGTTAAAAGGTTTTTTTCACCTTGTGAAAGGTTTTTTTGCCAGTCTCTAACATCATCTCCAAGAGGTACTTCTTCGGGTAACCAATGTATTCTTTGTTGTGTTAGCCATGCATCATAACACCATGGATATCTAAAAGGTTTGTACACTGGGTTTTCTACTAGTAGGCCGCCTTTAAAAATTTCTTTATCTTTTTTTAATTTAATTACTGACATGATAAACACTCCTCATATTTGCTCTCTTCATTACTTGATTCTTTTTTGTTTGAATAAACATTCTTTGTCACATCTGTTGATGAACCTGCATTAATATTTTCCGCTCTTTGGATTGATTTAGATCTGCAATAATAAAGACTTTTTAGCCCTTTTTTCCATGCTTGGAAATGAAGTTCATGAAGATCTTTCTTGTGAACATCGGCTGGAATAAAAACATTGACTGATTGAGCCTGCGAAATATTAGGTGTTCTATCAGCGCCCAATTCAACCACCCATCTTTGATCAATTTCAAAAGCTGTCTTAAATGTTTCTTTTTCTTCGTTGGTTAAAAAATCTAAATGTGAAACTGATCCTTGATTGGTAGTAATACTTGACCAAATTTCATCCGTATTTCTTCCGTGTTTTTCTAAAACTTTTGTAAGATACTTGTTTCTAACATTGTAAGAACCAGACAAGGTTTTATGGGTATAGCTATTAGCGGCTATCGGCTCAATACCTGGCGATGCTCCACCACAAATTATAGATATAGAAGCTGTAGGAGCTATTGCTGTCTTATTTGAAAATCTTTCTTTTATTCCAAATTCTTCTGCATCAGGACAAGCTCCTCTTTCTTCTGCTAGATCTTTGGAAGCTTGGTCAACTTTGTCTTGAATATTTTTGAATATTTTTTTGTTCCACACCTTGCTCATAACAGAACCGAATGGGATGCTTTTTTGCTGAAAGTAAGAATGCAAACCCATTACACCAAGACCAACACTTCTTTCTCTAGCCGCAGCATATTTAGCATTAGCAAAACTTTCTGGTGCTCTATTAATAAAATCTTGAAGAACATTATCTAAAAATCTCATAATATCCTCTACAAAATTTTTATCATCTTTCCATTCATCGTATTTTTCTATATTAAGAGATGATAAACAACATACAGCTGTTCTCTCATTGCCGTCCCTGTCTCTTCCTGTCGGTAGAGTTATTTCGCTACAAAGATTAGATGTTTTAACTGTGAGACCAGCAAGCTTATGATGCTGGGGGATCTGACGATTAACCGTATCTATAAAAACTATGTAAGGTTCTCCTGTTTCCACTCTTGCAGTTAACAATCTTATCCATAAATTTCTTGCAGACAGTGTTGATTGAATAGCTCCATCTTTTGGGCTTCTTAAAGCCCATTGGCTATCAGTTTCCACAGCTCGCATAAATGCATCGGAAACTAAAACCCCATGATGCAAATTTAATGATCTTCTATTTGTGTCACCGCCTGTTGGCCTTCTCATTTCTATAAATTCTTCTATCTCAGGATGATCTATTGGTAGGTAGCAAGCAGCGGACCCTCTTCTAAGAGAACCCTGACTAATTGCAAGAGTTAGCGAGTCCATCACTTTAATAAAAGGTATGATTCCAGAGGTTTTACCAACTTTACCAATTTTTTCTCCTATTGATCTTAGATTTCCCCAATAACTTCCTATGCCTCCGCCTCTGGCTGCTAACCAAACATTTTCACTCCAAAGACCCAGAATTCCCTCTAAGCTATCTCCTGCCTCATTTAAAAAACATGAAATAGGCAATCCTCTTTCTGTTCCCCCGTTAGAAAGAACTGGTGTAGCAGGCATAAACCAAAGATTGCTTATATAATTGTAAAGTCTTTGTGCGTGAAGATTGTTATCAGCGTAAGTACTGGCTACTCTTGCAAACAAATCTTGAAATGACTCGTTTTGACCCAAGTATCTGTCACTTAATGTTGCTCTACCAAAATCCGTTAAATTTTGGTCTCTAGATCTGTCAATTTTTATTGTTATTCCTTTATCGTTTTGAAACAGTTCTGTTTGATGGCTTAGAGAAAATAAATCAGGTTTTTTATTGTTCAGTTCCTTTAAATCCTTATTTCCTATTCTATCTAAATTGGAGACAGCCTTTTCTATTGCTAAAGATACGTTTTTATTCATAATTTTTCTATTTTAACTGGTTTTTTGAGTAAAACAACTACATGTTGTGTTACATCTATGTTAATATACCATATAACAGTAAAATCAATAGAACATTATAAGAACATTTGATTTATTTTGCAAGTAGAAACTTTTATTAATAAACACTTTATAAAAAAGCCTAAATTCTTAAGTATTTAAAACTAATGAAAATCAATCCAAACGGTTTCCGAGAGTATGATGCAAGGTGGTTATTTAAAAAAGACATCGATATTGATGGAATCATTGATTTAGGAAAAGGCTTAGGGACTCAAATAATTAATCGTATAAAAAAATCTAATCCTAGAGTAATCGTTGGTCATGACTACCGTTCTTATAGCGAGGAAATTAAAAAAGCATTAATTTCAGGATTAATTTCAACAGGATGCAATGTTGAGGACATAGGGTTATCCTTATCACCAATGGTTTACTTCGCACAATTTAATTTAAATTCTGATGCAGTCGCAATGGTTACCGCAAGCCATAATGAAAATGGCTGGACTGGGGTAAAGATGGGAATTAAAAAAGGGTTGACCCATGCTCCAGAAGAAATGTCTGAATTAAAAAATTTAACGTTAAATAAAAAATTTATTAAAGGAAAAGGTTTTAGAAAAAATATAGATGACTTTAAAAAAATATATATTCTAGACTTAATAAAAAAAAATAAAATTAATAAGAAAATTAAAGTTGTCGTAGCATGTGGTAATGGTACAGCTGGTATTTTTGCACCAGAAATATTAAGAGGAATTGGGTGTGATGTGATTGAATTAGATTGTGAATTAGACTGGTCTTTTCCTAAATACAATCCTAATCCAGAAGACTTAAAAATGCTTAATGCTATTTCAAAAGTAGTAAAAGATAATAATGCAGATATTGGATTTGGTTTTGATGGAGATGGAGATAGATGTGGAGTAATTGATGATAAAGGAAACGAAATTTTCTCAGATAAAATAGGGTTGCTAATTGCTAGAAATTTATCAAATAAACATAAAAATTCAAAATTTATTGTCGATGTAAAATCAACCGGTCTTTATTCGAAAGACAAGGTTTTATTAAATAATAAATGTAAAACAATTTATTGGAAAACAGGTCACTCACACATCAAAAGAAAAGTAAATTTAGAAAGTGCTTTAGCAGGATTTGAAAAAAGCGGTCATTTCTTTTTTAATAAACCTCTAGGATTTGGTTATGATGATGGCATTAATTCTGCAATACAAGTTTGCCACTTATTGGATGATCAAAATAGGAAAATTAGCGAGATAATAAAAGATCTACCAAAAACCTACCAGACACCAACTATGGCCCCCTATTGTAAGGATGAAGAAAAATATGAATTAGTTGATGAAATGACAAAAAAAATTAAAGAAATAAAAAATGAAAATATTAAAATTGATGGTCAGAATATCGTAGATATTTTGTCTATAAACGGTGTTAGATTTACTTTAGAGGAAGGTTCCTGGGGATTAATAAGAGCATCCTCCAACAAACCATCTTTAGTTATTGTTACTGAAAGCCCCGTATCAGATGATAGAAAAAAAAATATTTTTGATTTTATAAATTCTTTGCTTCAGAAAACTGGTAAAATTGGCGAGTATGATCAAAAAATTTAAATATTAAAGTAATCGTATAAGAATCTACTTGCTATAATTATAAGAAAAAATCCAAATAGTTTTGCTATAATTTCTTTTCTCATTTTATGGACTGTAGTAGCTCCAATCTTTGCCATTACTATTGTTATTGGTATAAATATTAAAAAAGCGGGTATATTTATAAAACCTGTGCTTAAAGGTATGTCACTTTTAATTAGTATACCAGAAATTAAAAATCCCAAGCATCCAAATACTGATATCAAAAAACCGATCGATGCGGCACTTCCAATAGCTCTCTTTATTGTAAAGCCAACAAATTTCAATATCGGAACGTTCATTATTGCGCCACCTATACCCATTAGCGACGAAACAAAACCAACAATAAAACCAAGTATTGTTCTTTGTAATAAATTAAACTTTAATTTAAATACTGTTTTATCTTTAAGGAAGATCAGGTTCAATGCAAGCAAATATATTACTAAGCTAAAAAAAAGGATTAAAGATTTTGTGCTCATTGATGCTGCGAAAAAGGCACCGAATACAACTCCTAAAACTACAAATATCCCGTAGGTTCTCACAATATTTAAGTCAACAGCTTTATGTTTATAGTGTGTAAAAACTGACATGAGTGCAGTGGGAACAATTATAGCAAAAGAGGTTCCAACAGCTAAATGCATTATAAAAGATTTATCAATACCAACAGATCCGAAAATATAAAAAAGACATGGAACTGTTATTATCCCTCCGCCGATTCCAAAAAAACCAGCAAAAAAACCTGCTAGTAAAGCAGTTATTACCATTATTAATAAGAAAAATAAAATTTGATTAGTTCCAAAAGTTTCTATCATGAATTTGCTTGATTGGCTTTTTCATTATTTTGAGCAATTGTCATTATATGATTTACTTTTTGAAAATCAGAGTTTCTTGCCATCATATTATCACTTAAAAATCTCTTCCATTTGTTTGCTCCATGTTGGCCATGATACAAACCAACAGTATGTCTCATAATTTGATTTACTCTAATTCCTTTTTTTACTTCATTTTTTACATACTCAACTAATTTTTCCGCCACCTCGGATCTTGAAAGTATATTAGGATTATTAAAAATTTTATTTTCTATTTCAGCTAAAAAATATGGATTTTGGTAAATAGCTCTACCTATCATAACACCATCACAATTTTTTAAATGATTGATAATTTGATCAATGTTTGTAACACCACCATTAATAATAATTTCTAAATTTTTATTTTTATTTTTAATTTCATAAACCAATGGATAATTTAATTTTGGTATTTTTAGATTCTCTTTAGGTGTGAGGCCTTTCAAAACCGCTTTTCGAGCATGAAGAATTATAGTTTGGCATCCAGCGTTAGCGATTTTATTAATAAAAGAATTTAAATAGTCGAAAGTTTCTACATCATCAAAACCTATTCTGGTTTTAGCTGTTACAGGAATTTTACATGAATTTACCATTTCATTAATACATTCAGCTACTAGATCTGGCTCTTTTATCAGACAAGCGCCAAATTTATTTTTCTGAACTTTTTTGCTAGGACAACCAAGGTTTATATTAATTTCATCGTAACCCATATCTTCAGCAATTTTACATACTTCGGACAATTCTTTTTTGTCAGAACCTCCAACTTGAAGAGCTAAAGGTTTTTCAATTTTATTAAAGCCTAAGATTTTATTTCTATCTCCATGGATGGCTGACTTCGTAGCGACCATTTCTGTATAGAGCATTGCATTTTTACTTAATAGCCTCAAGAAATATCTTTCATGTCGATCCGTACAATCCATCATAGGAGCAACAGAAATTTTTCTATTGATTTTCAATTATTTTTTTTCTTCTACTTCTTCAGTTAATTCCAGAGGTTTTTCTATGCTTTCTTTTTTCTCGTTTGTTTCCTCTTCTTTTTCAGTGGCAGCAATATCTTTTTTAACTTCTTCTGGTGCGGTTTGAGAAGGAGTTTTTCTAGCTCTTTTTGATGGTAGAATCGCAACTCCGCTTTTTGAAACTTCTCCTTTATATTGGCTTTCAAAATCATCATTAGTTATTTCTTCTAGAACCTGTTCTCCCACAACTTCGTCGGGTTCTTTTCTTAACCTAAGAATGGCATTTTTTTTTAAATCTTTTGTGCTAACTTTTTCACTGGCTATTTCTCTCAAAGCAACGACAGTGTTTTTGTCATTATCTTCTTTTACAAGCATTGGCGAACCAGAATTTAATTGGGATGTTCTTTCTTTTGCTAAAAGTACTAAATCATACTGATTATCAACTTTATCTAAGCAATCTTCTACTGTGATACGAGCCATAAGAATGTGCAATAATTAATGAAAAGAACAAATAAAATCAAGTTTATTTTGTTAAAATTATTGGTTCAACCCTACTTTTTATTGCTAATAAAGCAAATAAGGAAATACTAATGTATATAATGCTAACAATAGCTATAAACTCAATGCTAAATCCATTGTCTATAAGAAGACCAAATATTGCCGTTCCAAAAGCAGTTGAAAAAACCATTAATGCAGTTGTTAAAGCTTTAATACTCCCAAGGTATTTGACGCCATAAATCTCAGCCCACGTCGAAGATCCCAATACGTTTGCAAGACCATTAGAAATACCCATAAGACCAAAGAATAAATAAGCGGAATATTTCAAATCAAATGAACTTAAAATTAACAGACCAATTAGTAAAGGAATGTTCATAAACGGTATTAGTTTGCGACTGGTGAATTTATCAACTAAAAATCCTGATGAAACTAATGTTAAAATTGAAGTTATGGAGTAAATCATGAATGATTGTGGGACGACATAAGAACTCCAAAGTTTTGAGTCGGATATGAAAGATTGGTAAATAAAAACACCAGTAACAATCCAAGGCATTGCTAGCATATTGAGTGAAATAATATAAAATTTAAAATCCTTCAGAACTTCAGATCTCTTCCAACTTTTGACCTCTTTAAAATTTAATTTATTTGAGTCAGTAACTGAACCCTCCCTAGACTCGAAGTTTATATTTTTTATAGTATAGAAAACTACAATTGGCAAAATAATAAGTATTATAAAAGATATGAAGAGCCAAATTATTCTCCATGAGAAGATGTTTAAAAGAAATACAATTAAAATTGGTAAAACAAATTCAGCCGAGGATAGACCAAACCAAATACCACTTAACGCACGACCCCTCCTTTTATTAAAGTACCTAGATATTGTTGTAGAAGATGTATGAGACATTAAACCTTGACCAGAAAATCTCATCAAGAAAATAGCAATGATCAAAAAATAAATATTTGTAATAAATGAAAAAAAAATTGAGGAAAAAAATAAAATGCCAATAACAATAAATGAATATTTAAAAAGCTTTATATCGTCTATTTTTTTTCCAAACCAGATTAGAACCAAGCTTGAACATATAGTGGCCCCGGCATAAATTGTGCCAAATTGTCCGTGAGTAATATTTAATTCACTTCTTAAGCTAGGATTAAACAGTCCTAAAAAAAAACTCTGTCCAAAGCTTGAAAAAAATGTAAATATAAATCCAAATAATAAAACTTTTTTATTTAAACTAAGGTTAATCATTTATGAGTAAAGTTTC
>MDTB01020726.1_pt1 | contig 31643 bp, 20 predicted proteins | sample 811161 | NCBI WGS metagenome assembly MDTB01 (sample SAMN05326650, study PRJNA326480) | marine metagenome | isolation source: seawater | place: Mediterranean Sea | collected 2009 | reverse complement strand
TTCCTCTGCTGGAGCCTCTTCTGCTGGAGCTTCCTCTGCTGGAGCTTCCTCTGCTGGAGCCTCTTCTGCTGGAGCTTCCTCTATTACTTTTGATTTACTCGAATCTTTCTTAGCTAACTTTCTCTCTATTTTCTTTTCTTCTGCTCTTTCTAATTTTTGCTGCTGCTTAACATACCATTCTTCCATAAGGCTCGAAATTTCATCCTCAGTCTTACCTAATTTGTTTAAATGAATCTTAAAATTAATTCCTTTCTTAGTTAATAAATTATAAACGGTCGCAGAAGGAACAGCTCCTTCTTTAAGCCAATACAAAACTCGATTTTCATTTAATTGGGCCTCTAAACCAGGTTTCAAAGGATTATACCATCCTAATTTTTCAATTTCTCTTCCATCTCTCCTCTTTCTTGAGTCTATGGCGACTAATCTATAAAAGGGACTTTTTCTTCTTCCTATTCTTTTTAATCTTAATTTAACCAATTACTATTCCTCCTTAAATTTTTTAAATTGGGATATTTAACTTACCTCTTTTGTTCATTTTTTTCATCATATTTTTCATCATTAAAAATTGTTTTAACAACTGATTAACTTCCTGCATAGATCTTCCCGACCCTTTAGCAACTCTTTTACGTCGAGAGCCATCCATTATTGAAGGGTTTTCTCTTTCAGATTTTGTCATCGAATTTATAATAGCTTCGACCCATTTAATCTTATTGTCATCCATATCTAATGCCTTAAACTTACCAGAAACACCTGGAATCATTCCTATTAAATCTTTAATAGGGCCCATTTTCTTTATTTGTTTAATTTGTAATTTGAAATCATTGAAGTCAAAATTATTTTTCTTTAATTTTTCTTGCATTTGCAGAGCTTCTTTCTCATCAAATACTTCTTTAGCTTTCTCCACCAGGCCTACTACATCTCCCATGCCAAGTATTCTTTTAGCCATTCGCTCAGGATCAAAAACTTCTAAATCAGAAACTTTTTCACCAAAACCAATAAACTTAATATGCTTATTTATAGTTTCGACAATAGATATGGCTGCCCCACCTCTTGAATCTCCATCAGCTTTAGTAAGTATAACGCCCGAAACTTCTACAATATCATTAAATGCCTTAGATGATTCAACGGCATCTTGACCAGTCATAGAGTCTGCAACATATAGAACCTCGTTTGGCTTACAAAAATCAATAATATCTTTCAATTCATTCATTAATTCTGAATCAATATTTAATCTTCCTGCAGTATCTATTATAACAAGATCATGCTTGTTTGATTTGCATTGCATTAGCCCACTCTTCACAGAATGAATAGCACTGGAACTTTTATCATAATAAACAGGGATATTTTGTAATTTTGCAAAAATCTCTAATTGATCAATAGCAGCAGGTCTTTGAAGATCTGCTGCAATAAGACATGGATTTTTGCTATGCTTATTTTTTAAATAATTTGCAAGCTTTACACTGGTTGTAGTTTTTCCAGCACCCTGCAAACCTGCAACAACAACAATTGTCATAGGACTTCCAAAACTTATTCCTTTTTCAGAGCCACCTAAAACCTTCTTTAATTCATCTAAAATGATTTTAATAAATTGTTGTCCTGGCTTTATTGAATCAAAAACAGTGTCACCTGAAGCTTTTTCAGCAACTCTATTTATAAAGTTCTTAACTACATTAAAATTAACATCTGCTTCAAGCAAGGCTCTTCTAACATCTCGCATAGAATCAGAAATATTATCTTCGGTTATTTTACCTTGACCTCTTATATTTCTCAGTATCTTTGTAAAGTGATTTTGAATATCTTTAAACATACAATATTATTTTTAGCGTGCTAATTTATTATAATAGACTTATCCCTACAACAAGTTTTAGAATTGGCGGAAACGTGTGGGAGTCGAACCCACCAAACCTATTTCTAGGTTTCAGCGGCTTTGAAGGCCGTGGCACCCACCCGGGTAACATCCGCTTCCTTTTAATTTAATCATGCTCTTTAACTATAGAATCGTATGTCAACAACTCTCTAATATTAGAGCTTGCCTTATTGGCTAATTCTTTATTAGGGTAACGTCCTTCTATGACAGTATACAATTTAGCATTACTTGAAGAAACCCTCTGGATTCTAGAATCAAACCCCTTCAAATTTAGAATATCTCTAACTTTCCTTGCATTATTGTAATCACGATATACTCCAATCTGCAAGTAAAAAGACTTCCCCCAAACAGATGGAATGCTAGATGGCGTATTTTTTACATTTGCACTTTGCAACATACCCATATATTCATCCTTTATTTTAACATTTGGCATTTGATTTTTTATAATTTTCAAATAAAACATAGCTGTATCTTTTTTTCCTGCGATAATCAATGACTTCAAAAATAAATCAACTGCGTACTGAGATTGCTCAGACCTTGGATAATACACTGGCATTTTTTTCAACCAATCAGCTGCTTGAACATACAAACCTTTTGAATAATAATATTCTCCAATTTTCATAGCAGCATTATCTGCATATTTATGATTAGGATACAAATCATATAATCTTTTATAGTATTCCATCGATATATCACCATCAATTTCAATCAAAGCTCTTAAATATAAATAAAGAGGATTATCAGGCATTATTTTATCATAACTATATATTTCTTGATAAGGAATATTCAAATCACCTTTTTCAACTTTTTGAATATATCTGGTAATTTCATCTAAATCTGATGGGTATAAAATTGAAAAAAATAGACCTAAAAAAAAGATATCGAATCTAAATTTCATTTTGAATATTCTTTATTATCAGACATCGAATATAGCCACAGTGCATCTTTATCTGTTGATGTATTCTTATAAACCTGATAATCAATATTTTTAACCAAGTCTTTAATTAAACAGTCTAGCTCATTTTTAATAGATGTATTTCTTGAATCTTTATCAGAAAACAATAATTTCAATCTAATCAATCTAACTAATAACGAACTATCATCTTTCTCTAAACCACTATCGATAATTTTAAGAGCACTTACTGAATCTCCCATATGATTATAATAATCTGCCAAGGCTGCAATAACATCCACATTATCAGAATCTTTATCTAAAATTTCTTTTAAAACCACTTCAATTTCATTATATCTATCTAAAGCAAATAGCGCATCTTTTAAAAAATGAATAACCATCCAAGATGACTCTGGCTTCAATTTAGCGTAACTAATCCACTTTTCAATTGCCTTCGCAAGAATTTCTCTTGCCCTTTCCATTTCACCTGCATACTCTTTATGCAAATCAGAACTTATATTTATTTGACTTTTTTGCTCTGCCTCAACATAAACCGCATCACTCTCCTGACTGTAAGACTCACCAATAAAATAATACGCAATTGAAACATCGCTACATATAACTAAAGCATCCTCGAAACACTTTCTAGATTTTTCAAAATCTGCCTTTGAAAGGAAGAATCTTCCTTCTTGAATTTTATATAAAGCTAGTGAACGATTATCACTTTTACCTGAATTTTTCAATTTCAACTCAAGATATTTTTTGGCATTAAACCAATCTTTTTCTTTTTGATAAAAATAAATCAGTTTATTTAATGCCCAATCATTTTTTTTATTGATTTTAAGTATTTTATGGCACTGTTGAATAGCTTGATCAACCTTTTTCAGATTATAGTAATCAAGTGAAATATTTTTCAATAATTCTACACGCTCATAATAAGTAAGGCCCCTTCTAAGACTTACCGAACTATGAATTTTTAATGCATTTGCAGGATTACCACCTTCTCTAATGACTTGTCCTAATTTTATATAAGCCTTAACATTTGCTGTATCTTTGCTGATTATTTTTTTAAAATTCTCGTAAGCTCCTTGACGATGACCATCAACCATCAAATCAAGACCTTCTGTATATAAATCCCTCAAACTTTCTTTTTGCTTAGGTTTATAATTAAATACAAAATAAATAATTACAAAAGCTGATGCAATTATGATTAAAGTAATTATCATCGATTAACTCTTTTCAGAATTAATATTTTTATCAATATCAAAATTGTCAGTTAAAACAAGATCTTCATCAATACTCTGATTTCTTAAAGTATCTAGTTCTAATTGAAGTTTTTTTAACTTAGACCTTTTATATATAACTTCTCTTTTTTGAGAAACTATTTGAACAAGAGCAATACTAAACCCTATAAGAACTCCAATAGTCAATACAGCCAAAAAGAAAACCCAAACCTTCAAACCCTTGCTACTTGGGTCACTAAAAGGGATTTTAATCATCACCTGATCAACATAAGGACCTTTAAAATTTTTAGAACTATCAGGATATATCTCTTTTGCAATATCTGTCATCAAAAATGTGTCCTTTATAAAAACCTCATCATTTTGTTCCATTAGATTTATAATAAAAACCAAGGATACAACTAAAAATACTATAAATAATAAATATTTAATTAATTTCATTACATCTCCTCTTTTTAAGAAGTTATAGGTGTACCAAAAAGAGTAATCCCTTGCGCATCATGAATTCTTAATGTAACAGTATCTTTTATATTAAAATTCATCTTGTCAAATATAACCCAAGTATTACCTTCGGTTCTTCCAGCCCATTGAGAACAAGATTTTTTACTTTCTTTCTCTACTATTACTTGCATTTCTTTACCAATACATTTTATGTTTATTTTATTCGTTATTTCTTTTTGAGTTTTAATAAGCTCCTCTAATCGTGACTGCTTTATATCTTCTCCAATTTGATCTGAATATTGAGCAGCTTTTGTTCCAGGTCGACTTGAATACTTAAACATATAGGCAGAATTAAATTTAACCTTATTAACAACATCTAAAGTCTCCCTAAACTCATTGTCTGTTTCACCAGGAAATCCAACTATAATATCTGTAGATAAAGCACAGTTAGGTAAATAGGTTTTTATTTTCTCACACAACAAAAGAAATTCTTCTTTATTATAAGTTCTATTCATTCTTTTTAAAATCCTGCTTGATCCACTCTGCAGTGGAAGGTGAATATAATTACATATATTATCATTCTTACTCATAACATCTAAAACATCATCGGTCATATCTCTTGGATGAGGAGATGTATACCGAATTCTTTTTAAATTTTCAATTTTAGAAATTTCTCCCAAAAGATCTGCAAACCCACCTTCTGGAGTTTTATACGAATTCACATTCTGACCTAATAAAGTAATTTCAACAAAACCATCAGAAACAGCTTGAGTTGTTTCTTTTACAACACTTTTAATAGACCTGCTTCTTTCCCTTCCTCGTGTAAAGGGAACTATACAAAATGTACAGAATTTATCACAGCCTCTCATAATTGAAATCCATGCGTTGATACCTTCTTTACGGGAGGGAAACATTTCATCGTATATTTCAAACTTTGATAACTTGGTATCAACAAAATGCTTAGAACTCTCTTGTTTTCTATCATTAATTATTTCTGGAATTTTTCTATATGAATCTGGTCCTAAAATAACATCTACAAAAGGTCGACTTTCTAAAATAGCGTCCTTAAGGTTTTTTGCCATACAACCAAGAACACCCAAAAGAAGGTTTGGATTTCTTCTTTTTAAAAAATGCAAACTATCCAATCTATTATTAACTGTTTCTTCTGCTTTCTCACGTATGGCACATGTATTAAGAAAAATAACATCAGCTGATTGCATATTATCAGTTTTTGAATATCCATTTTTTTCTAATAAATTAGCAACCAACTCAGAATCAGAGACATTCATTTGACAACCATAAGTTTCTATATAATACTTATTTTCATTCATATTAAATCTTGTAAGTTCCTTCAATTTCATATATATCAAATATATAAAAATTAAATCAATTTTATTTAGAAAATATTTAAGATTACTTAGATTGATTTTATATCAAGAAATTAAAAAAAATTATTTTAAAAATATAAGTTTCAATAAATGTTTTTATCGAAATAATAATCTTGAGGATCTAGGTTTTTTCCTCTATATTTAACTTCATAATGTAGATGAGCTGCAGTTGACCTACCTGTATTACCTAGTGTTCCAATCTGATCACCTCTAGTAACAGAAGCTCCTCTTTTTGTAATGCGTTTATTCAAATGTGCATAAATTGTAACGTAACCATTTCCATGATCAATTTCTATATAATTACCATAACTACCATATCTTTTTGATGATTTAACTACACCATCTGCAGTTGCATATATAGGAGTACCTACTTTTCCAGAAAAATCTTGACCTTCATGCATCTTGTATCTCTTAGTATAAGGATCTCTTCGAAAACCATAACTAGAAGACATGTCACACTCATTCATATTTACAGGATGTATTGCTGGCTTTCTTAATATATAGCTAAGGTTTTTATCAATAAAATTTGCAATATCACGATAGCTTATAATCTCCATTCCAACAATCCTTCTTAAATAATCAATGGTTTCAATATAAGAAACAACATCATGCTCAAATTCATCCTCAAAAAAATAATTCAAGTCTTCTAACTCCTCTTCCTCTCCTCCAGTCCCCATTTTTCTTATATCTAAATCAATTATAGGTAAACCTACCATTGATCTAATAGTATCATCTTTTCTGTGAATCCTGTCTATTTCTTTTTTAATATAACTAATATCATCCAACGAACTTGATATTGAGGACGACAAAGGATCTAATTTTTCAGATAAATGCAAGTCATGATTCAGCTTGAAATAGTTATGGCTTAAAAATATAGTTGGAACAACAATCACAGAACATATTGTAAAAATTAAAAATACTAACTTAAACTTACTTAAATTGTACTCTTTAAACTTAGAAGAATCGTCTTTAATGTATATAAATTTCATTATTTATGCAAAATCACTTTTTTATGAATTAACTCGCGTTAATATTATTAAAACAATCTATATTCTCAATGTTTTTTTTTCATTTCATTGTATACTTCAGAAGTTTTCTTAATATTAGCAGTTAGTTCATTAAACTTATCATCCATAGAGAAATCGGAATAACCGCTTAATATATTTTGCTTAGCTACATACTTGCCTAGCTTATAATAATTTCTCTTTATCTCCAATCTTATTTTTTCTATCTCAACTCTTTTTCTAGTCTTATCTAATATATCCTTAGTTTTATTATGATAAGAGCTGTAGAAACTACTATAACTATCATACATTCTTTTTTTATAATCAGCAATTTTTTCTAAAAACTTATCTAACAACTCTATATATTTCCATTTATTTCTTTAATGATCATAGGTGGCGGATATTTCCCTTTAGTTTCTTTCATTACCTGACCAATAAAAAACTTTACCAATTTAGTTTCACCATTCTTTAGTCGAATAAATTCATCATTATTTTCATTCATGATTTTTTCAACAATTAAACTTAATTCATTTATATTTCTAGAAACCTTTAAACCTAAATCATTAATTAATTCATTGGGGGCCCTATCATCTTTAAGCATAACCTCAAAAACTTTTTTAGCATTTTCATTGGTTATATTGTTATTATTAATATTATATATCAACTCAGATAATCTATTTGGCTTTATCTTAAAATCTAATATGCTAATTTTATCTTTATTAAGAACCTGCGTAACATGCGTTCTAATCCAATTTAGAGACTGAGAACAATCTTTGCTTAAATCAACTAATTCCTCAAAATAATTTGCCACATTTTTATCTGCTATTAAAAAATTCGCATCTTCTGAATTGATACTATAAACTTTTTTAAATCTAGCTTTCTTATCCATAGGAAGCTCTGGCATATTGTCAGATATACTTTCAACCTGAATATTAGATAGAATAAGAGGCAATAAATCTGGCTCAGGAAAATAGCGATAGTCATGAGCATCTTCTTTCTCTCTTAGAATAGTAGATTTATTATTGATTTCATCCCATATCATGGTGGATTGTTTTATTTCACCTCCCAAATCTAATATCCTTGATTGTTCATTAATCTCATACTTAATTGCTCTGGAAATACTTTTAAATGAATTTAAATTCTTAATTTCTCTTCTAACACCAAATTCAGAAGAACCTTTTTTCATTAACGAAACATTCAAATCAACTCTAAGGTTACCTTTTTCCATATCGCAATCAGAAACATTTATATATTCAATCGTATTTTTAAGTAACTTTAAAAATGCAATAACAACATCCACATCTCTAAAATCAGGCTCTGTCACAATCTCTATTAGAGGAGCACCGGCCCTATTATAATCTACTAAGGATTCGCCATCTATAGTATGAATCAATTTTCCTGCGTCCTCTTCCAAATGCGCTCTTGTTATACCAATATCACAAAACCTTTTATTAACCTCAACCTTTAAATTTCCCTTACCACATATAGGCTTGTCAAATTGAGATATCTGATATCCTTTAGGAAGGTCTGGATAAAAATAATGTTTCCTGGAAAACTCACTATATTTATTTATTTTGCACTTCAAAGCATTTCCAATCATAATAGCGCTATCAACAGCTTTTTTATTAATAGTAGGCAAACTTCCAGGGTAAGCCATTGTAAGAGGACAAGTTAATGTATTGGGAGATTCACCATAATTCCATTTACAAGAACTAAACATTTTAGTTTGAGTTTGTAATTGCACATGGATTTCTAATCCAATAACAGCTTCCCAATTTCTAATTGAAGAATCAGCCATTAATATGAATTTGCTTTATATCAATAATTTCATCCAAATTTTCAATAGTTTTTAAAACTTTTTCAGATATGTTCCCATCAATTTTAATAATAGAATATGCTAAATCTTGAGTTTTTTTTCTACTTAAAATAAACTCTGCAATGTTTATATCATGAGATGCTAACGCCGTACCAACTTTACCAACAACTCCAGGTATATCCTTATTTTTTACAATCAACATATTTCCTAATGGAGAAAAATCAATTTGATAACCCATAATATTTGTAAATTTTATCATCTTGGTATCAAACAAACAACCTTCAACACTAAACTTATCCATTTCAGTCTCTATCCTAACTTTAATTAAATTTGAATAAGAAACAGACGATGTGTTATGTGAAAATTTCAACAAAATACCTCTTTCCTCAGCCAAACTCAAAACATTAACATAATTAATCCTAACATCTGTAATATCTTTTAAAATACCCTTTAAAACTGAAAGCATTATCGGCTTAGTATCCTGAACAAGACCAAAACTTTCAACTTCCAGACTAACAATAGGAGACTTGACTAACTGGGACAAAAAAGAACCTATAACATTACCTAGCTTTAAATAAGGTTCCAAAGTTTTCAACAAATCCATATCACTAACAGGTAGATTAATTGCATTTGACATCTTATCATCCTTTAAAAAATCAACCACTTGATTACAAATAGATGTAGAAACCCCTTCTTTTGCTTCAAAGGTAGATGCTCCTAAATGAGGAGTCAAAAGAATATTTCTTGCTTTAATCAAAGGATTATCATGATTTAAGGGTTCATTTTCAAAAACATCAATAGCAGCACCACTTATTTTCCCTTCATCTAAAACTTTAACTAAATCAGCCTCATTAATAATGCCTCCTCTTGCAACATTAATAATCCTAGCACTAGACTTCATTTTTGACATAACTTCATAATTAAACAAACTTCTTGTTGAATCAATTAATGGCACATGGACAGTTATGTAATCACTTTTTTCAAGCAATTCCTCAAAATCAACTATATTAATATTATCTGATTCAAATAATTTTTTATTAACATATGGATCATAGCCCAAAATCTTCATTTCATAACCTAAAGCACGTTTAATAACTTCTCTTCCAATTTTGCCTAAACCAACAACACCTAAAGTTTTTTGCCTTAACTCATTACCTACAAGCTCACTTCTTTTCCACTTACCTTTCATCAAAGAAAGATGGCCTTCTTGTATATTTCTTGATAAAGCTGATGTTAAAGCCATAGTGTGTTCTGCTGCAGAAATAGTATTACCATCAGGCACATTCATAACAACAATCCCATTTTCAGTAGCAGAGACAATATCAATATTATCTACTCCAACTCCTGCACGACCAATCACCTTTAGCTGTTCTGCATATTGAAAATGTTTTTTATTTATTTTAGTTCCACTACGAATAATCCATCCATCAATACCAGGTAATATTTTTATTAAATCTTCAGAATTAATACCAGGCATATTAATTACATCAAAGCCCGCTTCTTTTAATATATTTATACCATTTTCAGACAATGGGTCTGTAATCAAAATCTTATTCATCAACAACCTTTTTGAAAATATGTAAATATTCTAATAAATCCTGTTTGAAAATATTCCCCATATGAGCTATTCTAAAAACTTTACCTTTTAATTTTCCATATCCTCTATCCATTCTAAAACCTTTTGATAGCAATTTATCATTCAATTCATTGATATTCCAATTTCTATCATTATTTATAGATGTAACAGTATATGACTGTGCTCCTTGATCAGCATATAAAGACTGCCCCATCTCCAATGCCCATTCCCTGACAATATTTGCCATATCTATATGCCTACTCCATCTATTTTCAATACCTTCCTTAAATATTAACTCTAGAGCTTTTTTTAAACCAAACATATGAGGAATAGATGGAGTATAAGGAGTTTGATTTTTATCATAATATTTTTCATATATATCTGTATTTAAAATATAACCTCTATTTTTAATACTCTTAGATTTGCTAATAAACTTATCAGATACAGATGCAACAGAAAAACCAGCAGGCAATCCCCAAGCTTTTTGAGTAGAGGCAAAAATAAAATCTATATTACAACTATCAACTAAAATCTTAATGCCAGACATTGAGCTAACAGCATCAACAAGAAAAGAAACGTCTGGGAAATCTTCCATCATTAATCCAATTTGATTTAAATCACTCATTACTCCAGTTGATGTTTCGTTATGAACTAAAGCAACTGCATCATATTTGCCAGACTCTAATTTTTTTCTTATATCTGAAGAAAGGACTGGTTTACCCCATTTGTAATCAATAACATCATAATCTAAACCTACTTCTTTTGTTACTAATGCCCATTTATTACTAAAAGCTCCATTAACACAATGTAAAACTTTTCTTTTAACTCCGTTTCTAATAGCCATCTCCCATAATCCTGTTGCAGGATGTGAAACTAAATATATATGGTTTTTAGTATACAAAACTTCCTGAATACCCGAAACTAGCTCAGATATTAATTTAGAAATTTCAGGTGTTCGATGCCCTATTTGAGGAGTGGAAAAAGCTTCTAAAATCTCATCTGAGACATGTGTTGGACCAGGTATAAATAATTTTGGAAATTTATTCATTTTATAATTTTTTTTAATTAATCGTATTATTAATTTAATTCCATAATGAGCATAAAAATAAATGAAATATTTTACAGTATTCAAGGTGAATCTTCATTTATGGGATTACCTTGCATATTTATTAGACTCACCTATTGCAATCTTAGATGTAACTACTGTGATACTGAGTATGCTTTTTATGAAGGGAAAAATTTTTCTATAGAACAAATACTAAAAAAAATAGAAGGATATCCTTGCAGTCTTGTAATGGTTACAGGTGGGGAGCCTTTATTACAAAAGGAATGTATAGATTTAATGGAAGAACTTTTAAAACAAGATTACAAAGTTATGCTTGAAACAAGCGGCTCACTTAAATTATCTGATGTTCCTAAAAAAGTTGTAAAGATTGTTGACTTTAAATGTCCTTCAAGTAATATGTCTAAAAAAAATAATTGGGATATTATATCAGATATTGATTATAAAGATGAAGTTAAATTTGTTATTGGAGATAAAAATGACTACGAATGGTCAAAAAGTAAAATCATAGATTATAAATTAAATATATTGTGTCCTATTTTATTCTCACCAGTTTATGGAAAAATTGATATGAAAGACTTATCTGGCTGGATTCTTAAAGATGGTTTAGAAGTTAGATTGCAAGTTCAACTTCACAAACACATATGGGGAGATGAAAAAGGACGCTAGTTAAGATAGGATAAAATTGACTAATAGTATAACATCAATAATATTTAATTCATTATCGCTATTTAAATCTGATAATAAAAATTGATTATTATCAGGAACTAAAGAACCAACAATATAATTAACAATTAATATTATATCAGAAACATTAACAACCTGATCTTGATTGATATCTCCCAAATTAACACTTTCATTGAATAAGCTAATGGAAAAATCATCTATACCTGCTTCAACAAAAGAGCCTCCATATAAATCCTCAGCTATAAATCTAAATTGCATTTGATCTGAAAAGCCAATACTGCTTTGATCTATTGTTAATTCATATAATTGCCAATCAATATTTGAATTTTGAGTCTGTTCAATTGTATATACTGTACTCCAATTATCATTAGTCACTTGAACTCTCCAGAAATCAGAATCAGGATTATCTCCTAGATTGTTAGTATAATATTTCCAATAAGAAACTAATGCTTTAGAATGACTAGAAAAATCATACAATGGTGAATATAGTATGGTTTGACCACCATCTACATCATTATACCTGTCTCCATTAAAATCTTCACTCCCTGTTATAAAACAAAATTCTCCATTTTCAGTATGATCATCAGAAGGCATATAATTAACACCGTTCACTTGAATTTGAGTAGGGATATCCCTAATCCATATTCCCTCTAAGGCATCACCTTCAACATACCAACCACTCTCTTCTTCAAAATCATCAGAGATTCCATCAGTTATATTACCCGCTCTAATACTCATTGAAGAGTTATTGTGAAAAAAATATTCATTAAACTCTCCATTAAAATCTATTAATGCAGATATTTCAATTATCTGACCATCTTCAACGTTTGAGGGAACCGTAAAACTTCCAACAAAACCTAAATCTATTTCATCTCTAGCATCGACATCAAACTCCATTCCAATAAGCTCACTATCAATAGTTACTTCTGAAGATGATAGTAACACATTACCAACGCTGCCTCCGAAATCCAAAAAATTGAAATAATTAAATTCACTTAAACCTAAGTTTTTAATTTTAAGGTACAAAGGATAGGTCAATCCTTGCTTGAAAGGTCCATCGGTTGATGAAAGAACAGGCTCTAAAACAGAACCTGAGTACATAGCCAAAATTTTGTTAGGGTGTAAATTTTCTTCAGCTAAAGGAACTATTCTTTCTGTAGCTGGCCAAAAACCATCTTCATAAGAACCTACTTCTGGAGTGTATGCAAATATTTGATGCTCACCATACATCCAATCACATGCCTCTCCATTAACTGGATATAAAATATCCGGACCAGCTCCTAAAGTATAATTATTATATTTTACCATCTTACTGCCAATTTCTTTAAAAAAGTTTAAATCATCTATAGGAACTTGATTTTCATAGCTATAACCAAAGGGATGAAGGAGTAAATTTCCATAACTATGATAATTAAAAGCCATCTTAAAATCTGTGGATTCAACAAGTCCTCTAACAGCATCAGTCTCAGGCTCTGAAAAAGAATTTAGACCTCTATATGTCCACCCACACTCATCAGAACTGGACCCTTCATCATCAAGGCCCCATTGATAGCTATAATTTCGATTCAAATCAACACCAGGATTATAATAGTCAAAAGTTTGAGTATAATAACTGTAACCTGGATTACATACTGGTCTCATATTTTTTCTATGAAACCCTCCACCTAACGGATCTGTTTGCTCATTATAAATCAAACCGTCTGGATTTACAGCAGGTACAAAATATAAGTCTCTTGAATTTAAAATTTTAGTTGCATCATCATCAATTTGATAATTTTCACAAAGCCAATTAATAAAGTAAAATAGGTTCATATAACTCATCGGTTCTCTTGCATGATGCAACCCAGTATATAGAACTTTAGGCTCTTGTATAGAAGGAAATAAAGGATTCGTGGCATAATTGATAATTTTACCTACTCTAATGAGCCATATTTCATTTCCTTCAACAGTTTGACCAATTGAAAATTTTTCACTTACTAAATCAGGATACTGAGTATGTAAATCATCTAAATTTTGAACAATTTCTTCAAATGTATAATATCCACCCATTGAGCCTACGCCAAATTCTCTTGTATAATTTGACGTCAATCTAGATTTGTAGTGAGCACTTAAATCTTCAATTAATACTTTATAATCAATTTCAAGAGATTTTAAAATTAATTCGTCATTCTCTGAAGCATCAAAAATAAGATTATTATCTGAGTCAAGATATGAATGATCAATATGAACTCTATTATTATTTAAAATTTTTAATAAAACTTCATCTATATCAAAAATTTTAATTTGTTTGTGAGAATGGGAAAAAATTAAAGACACACCTAAAACAATTAAAAAAATAACTTTTATTCTAATAATCATCTTAAAATTAAATTAACAATCAATATAACATCTTGAATGTTTATATCGTCATCAGAATTTAAATCTGCAAGGTTCGATTCAATAGATGTTGGAGAATTTATAGATAAAATAAAATTAACAATCACAATGATATCCTGAACATTGATACTTCCATCCATGTTCACATCACCAGTTGAGTACTGATATAAACTCAAATCTGGGATTCCCTTTACCCTACAATGAAGTGCATCAGTAGAATCCCAAGATCCTGTAAAGCCCAAAACTTCATACCCTGGCATAGCTTGCTCATAAATAGATAAAGCTGCTTGATCATTAGAGCTATTTGTTATGGGTACAAAAATTTTATTATTCAAAATTAATGAATTTGTATAAGGCTGATCATTTGGAGTATAAACTCTAAAAATTTCCCAACTATTTCCAAATGAATTACTAATAGATTCAAAATAATCTACAACTTCTTCGATCTCTGAATATTGAGGATGATTTGGTGGAACTGATCTGATTAATAATTTTTCAGGCGACAAAAACTTGCTCCAACAATCAATATGATCAATATATTCATCAGTGGGGTCAGCAACTACATGATAATCAGTAATACCATAATACTGCAACATTGTGTTGTCAACGCTTGTACAAAAATTATTTGGCAAAGGAACATAATCGCAATTTGTATTACTATTAGATGCATTACAATTACTATCTATACAACCATTTTCAGTATAAGCTATTTGTGTTGAAGCAGACATCCCATAGCCATCAGTCATATAATTTCCTCCAGTCTGAACAACATCAGCAGAATAATACGGAACATTTAAATGATTTGCAACTTTTGATGGAGCCGCATTATCATTAGGTCTAGGCCTATTATACGTAAAATCAACAACTCCTACTTCTCCATTTCCATCAACAACCCACCAAGGACCGTAATCTCTAGTCCAGTAAGAATCAGTATTCCCAATAATAAACTCAACATTATTCATATTAACGCCTGCATTACTCATTTGGTTTCGAGCTGCACTTTCATTAAAACTTGATACTAAGCAGTATACAACAACATCTGAAGCCATTTCTCTAATTAAATCTGTACTTATACCAAAAGGATACCTTATTAAAACTCCTTGCATAGGTTCATATTCAGCAATACTTCTTATAGGACCTATAGGAGGATCTGTTTCTCTACCCATACCATTTATCAAATGACGGTTCTGAAACTCTTCATCAGTAAAACCTATAGGCAAACTATCCATTAATAGAATTGAAAATAATACAAGAATGAAAATAATATTTTTTTTAACCATACTAAGCACCAATATATAAAGACTTAATTTAACTAATATTAGAAGAAGATTTTGTTACAGAATGTTAAATCATTCACAATAACTAGAACAAGAATTAAAACATTGATTTACAGATATTGAAGTAAGCGAACTATTTGGAATATTTTCAAGCAATCTAAATCCATCCTCTGACAAACAGTCACCAATTCCTTGCTCTTGTCCATAAATACCGCTACTGTAATCTCCGATAATAAATTTATATTTAAATATCTTTCTTGCATCAGAATTAAAATAAGTATTAACACACTCTACTAATTCATTTCGTATAGAATCTGAATCTTGACTGCTAAAGTCACACGGTAAAGATGGGTATAAATCAATCTCTGCATTATAAATATTCGGATTATCTAAACTTTGTGTTAATAAATACATATCGCTAAAATCAATTGTTTTATTAGAAAAGTCACCTATTAAATACAAATCATCCGAAAGATTAAAATTTACATCAACTTGAAATTCAGCCTTAACTTTCTGCCTAGAAATAGAATTTATAAAATTATAAGCTTCCTGATATCTTTCATTCCTAATATAATCTTTGATTAATATTAGATAGACATCATTTATATCAATAGGGGCATAATCAGAAAATTCTGTACACGAATTTTCATTTATGCTATTAATCAAATTTGTTATTCCAGATTCACAGTAACCATTACAATTTCCTAGTCCATTGCAATCAGAGTCTAATTCATTACAATCTGGCTCACCATTACTAAACCAATTCAAACTATCTAGATATACTTCATTATTTAAAGCCCCAATATTAAAAAATTTATTTTGGTAGAAATAAACTCTATAGTCAGAATACAAAAGCTTACCAGCATAAGCATCACATCTATATTTACTGATTTGTGCTGGATCTAATACTGACAAATTTAAATCACCAGAGTTCAGCAATTGTTCATACTCATTTAAAACACTATCTAGTTTAAAAAACCCATCATATGATAACTTTCTATTATTAAATCTTTCCAGTGCATCAGATGAACCAACTAAAGTGTTTGATAGCAAAAGCTTAGACCAAGAGCTACCATGCCAAAATTGAATAAAATAGTGCAAATCTTCACTTTTTTGACTATCTAGAAGAGAGTAAGCGAAATCAAAATAATCAACAGCATCAGAGAAATCATCTTCGTTAATAGCATTTAACCCATTATTTATGTGAAAATCTGGAGTCACTTCACCTTCATTCTCTTCTGTTGACTCAACAACCTTATCAATCGAGTCACACGAAAAAGAAAATAAAAACACAAGACTAATTATATAAACATTCTTCATTTAAGCATTGTTATTTTATTAATAAATCGTTTGTTATTCATATTTAAAACCACTAAATATATTCCTGAACTAATTTCACTGCCAAAATCATTAAGCCCATTCCAACCAACATCAATATAACCTGCATCTACATTACCATCTATTAAAGTTTTAACTTTCTTTCCAGTTAAATCATAAACATCTAATTTGACGTGGGTTTCAAATGGAACAGAAAAATTTATAGTCACATTTGGATTAAAAGGATTTGGATAACAACCTATTAAATCAAACTTTTCTGGAATCGCAAATTGGCTAAAATCATACCTGAAAAGTGAATATCTTCCTAATTCAACTATATCAGCTTCAATAAAATCTGGATTTAGATTTGATTCAATCAAATCCCAGCCTCCAAATTGATTCTTCTTACCAATACTCAGATTATCATTGTCATTGTACTGCTCAGGATATTTAAACTTTATTTTTAGAGGAGACTTAATGCTTAAGTTGCTACTAATAATTTCAACTTTATCAGATACTGAAACCTGATTCAAACCTTCATACTTAAAAGGTTCTGAAGATATGATAAAACCTGTATTACCTGAAACAGAATACCTTGGAATAACTAACTCAGCAACTTCATTTGGTGCAACTATTGAAGAAAAATTTTCAGGCCCAGCCGTACCATATGTTAAAGAGTAATTTGATATTCCTCCATTTTCAAGTAAGTCTAACGCCCACAACTCAAACTCATATGACCCTGCTCCTTCAAATTGCCCAGCATAGTAGAAAGCATCACTTGAAGTACCCAAAACATCAATTTCATATGAAGGACCATTAATAAATAATTTAGTTGCCTCCGTATTAACCCCCTCATTTGCAACCATATAAAGCTCATACAAATCATGATATAAAGGATTTTGGACAATTGAAAAAGTAGAATACGGACGTTCTAAATCTATAAAAAATCTCATCGCATCTAAATCTGATATAACTTCTTTATTTTGAGGCACCTCAACAGATTTATGGTCCCACCATTTATTATAAGCCACTACTCTCCACTTATATTCTGTAGTGCCTAAATAGTCAATAGTATTATAATTGTATTGAACTAATGATGAATCTGAGGCAGTATAAAAACCATTTTGGCCTGAACTTAAATCTGGATTAGAATAAAAACCTTCTTCATAATTAAAAAAACTATCTCTCATATCAACAACAGCCCACGCATATTGGGAATCTGTCATAAATGAAAAATCATCATTAGAACATAACTGATTACCATCCAATGATTCATTACAATAATTTTCATTATCGAAGAATGAATCATTAACTTCACTTAACACAAAATAACGAGTATTTTGAGGATCTGAAACTCCTAATTCAAGACGATAATATAAACCTGGTTGAAAATATTGACTTACAGAACCATCTAAATCAATATCAGTAGTCCTATTCCATTTAAATAAAAGCTTCCCCGCATCATAATCATCATAATCAACAGAAGCTTGAATCAAGAGCTCATTATGTAGTCTAAAAAAGTTATCATCATCTCCAAATGGAAGCCCATGAATAATTTGCTCTCCTTCTTCACACTCAACTAAAGTACACGGAATATAGAAAGTAGTTTCATCCATTGCATAAGGCTTGAGATCCCCATAAATATCAAAATCCTGTGCAGCATCATTCAATGGAAGAACTTCTATATTTAAATATACTGTATCAAGATTAGCCTCAACTTCATTTGAAGAAACATATAAAGGAATACTGTCATAACCATTCCAATTCTCTCTCAATGTATCATAACTAATATTTCTATTGTACCCCAATTCACCAAAATTATTATTATAATCTAAACTGCTATCACCTGTAAAATCTAATAATCTAAAATCAAAATTAGAACCTAGGTAATCTGTTTGCCAGCCCAAATCATCAGGAACAAAATTATAACCATTAAATCTATTTAAATCAGGATCTGCATCTACATCAAGATAAGAAACCTTATATTGAATTTCAGAAGGAATATCCTCAAATAAACTTGTATCGCTGACAAAAGACGCATTAAATCCATATGGAATATCATTAACTGGACGAGCCTCCAATACAAAGTAATACTCACCCAAAGCATTATCTAAATCTTGAACTTTAATATAAATACTATCTTTACCATTCCAGTCTTCCTTTAAAGAATCTATTGAAAAAATTCCCTCACTATATGATGCATAAAACTTCTGTTCATCTGATAATGGAGGTTTTAAAAATTGCCAATAAAGATCATTTGTAGAAAAAGGATTAGAATTTAAACCAATATCACTATCGATATCTTCAAAAGTTATATTAAACCTAATATCTGAATTGTCTTCATATATATAATTCAAGCTACTACCATCAATAACTATAGGTTCTCCATCAATATCAGATAAAAAAGCATCTTTTATAATAGGAGGATCATTCACTCCATATACATTAAAACTAACAATATAAGGATCACTAAGATTGTGAGCTTCTTTACCATCATTTGCCTGAATCGCAACACGTAATTCGCCGTTATAATTTTCTTTGAAATGCAAAACTGTCTCCCAAAAACCTCCATAATACTCACAATCATCTTGATTTGTAAAGCTTTCAGCCCCCAAGCAATTAAATTCTACAGTATATAGGGTGTTCAATTTTGCTTCTCCTTCATTCCATTGACCATTATATTCTGTGCCATCAATGTCTGGCTGAATATAGCCCTCATCTTTTGGACACAACCCATCTGTACCGCAATCACTCCAACCTTCACCCTCATTCCATTGACCATCATTTTCACCAAAATCACCAGTTAGCTCTATGCCATCTTCACCAAAATCATTCCAATTTATAGCATGCATACTAACTACTTCGTCAGAATCATCCCAAACACCATTTCCATTATCATCTTCAATAGGCTCTCCATCTTCCCAAAAACCACTATTATTAAGATCAGTGAAATTTTCAGCAATATTAGAATCCTCAAAATAGAAAAAATCTAAATTAACATCAGAGATATTAAAGGGCTCATCTTCAATTAACTGTATATCAGTTACTTCCTGCTGATTATAAAAAGATTGTGGATTAGATACAAAAGGAGCAAGATTACAAAAATCAACAATAATCTCAACTGTACCAGTCCCACTTTCTCTAGATACTTCATTATATGACCCATCTTCTAAATAGTCTAACCCTACATCTATCGCTTTAACCAATATTTTATCCCTACATCTAAAACCAGGATTAGGATAGTATCTAAAAGATGTATCATTTATCCTTTCAACTACACCATTAAAAGGATTTTCAACAATTTCATATCGCCATGAATCTCCCTCAATATCTTCAACATATGCACTTGTATAAATTTCATCTCCACTTTCAGGTAAAGGTGAGTTTAGATCGACAATAATTGATGTTTGCTCATTACTTCCAACATACGTCATACCTAGAGAGTCTACTCCAGAATAAAAAATAGGAGCATCATTGATAGGAAGAACGGTCAAATCAAAACTATTTCTAGCTTCAAAATTTCCAGAATCTTTAGCAAAAACTTCTATAGTTATTTTATCTAAAAGACCAGTATTTTGATTAAGCGAATTCAAATTATCTTCAGAATAAAGAAACAGCTCTCCTTGATTATTCAAGTCACTAGTTAGAAAATTAAACGAATCTAAAAAAATATAATTAAACTCTAAATTATCATCATCTACATCTGAAAAAACAGCATTATAGTCTATAAGCATATAATCTTCAAAATCTTCATTTAAAAACAAATCGAAACTTTGGTCTCCGTAAGCTGAAACAGGAGAATCATTTATAGGGGTCACATCAATACTCATGTTAAAAACATCACTTAACGAAGATAAATCTTCCTGATCTGATATTCTAACGGGAATATCTAAAACTCCAAAAAAATCTAAATCCGGATATATAAAACCGTTATCAATAGTATAATTAGTGCCACCACTATTATCAACAAATAAGATATAAAATAAATCACTATCCGGGTCTAAAACATTAAAATCACTAACAGATACTACCAATGGAACATCCTCTTGTGTAAAAATATTTCCATTAGTGTTAAGAATTACAGGTAAATCATTGACAGGATTTACGGTCACAGGTAGTTGGAATAAATCGCTAAAATTATCTTCAGGCTCACCATCACTAACCACAACATTTATTAATATTTCTACATCAGTATTAGATTCAGTAGTTGGCTTAATAAAATTTCCAATTAAATCATAATTAGGACCATTAAAAAAAACTAATGAAAAATCACTATTAAAATTATCCTCATCCTGTATACTTAAATCCTCTATATCAATTAAACTATTTTCATCTTCATTTAAAATAATTTCTGAAAAACCAGTCACTTGTGGCGGTTTATTAATATTATTTACAGTGACAGATATAACAGATGAAGATACAGGGGCTAAATCATTTAGCTGCTGATAAGGATCTAAAGCTATAATAGTAATTGAAAATTCAATACTCTCTGAATTATATTGAACAGATGGAGATAAAAAGTCAATTGAAGCTGTACCTAAGCTTTGATTTAGAACAAGATTGTCAAGCAATACAGACCCATCGCTACAACTCCATTGAATGTCAAGCTCTGAAAGTAAGTGTTCCTGGTCTTCAATATTTGCAGACAAAGTATAAGAAACCTCTTCATCAATTTCTAAAGAAGATGCCAAATCAATAACTGGATAACTATTGACAATAACAGAATTGACTGTTAAAACTACTTCTGAAACAGCATTGTAAGCATCAATAGCCCGTACATACAGATAATGTGGGTCAGGACCTATAAAAACTATATTATAAATAGGAACCTCTCCATTAGAATCTGACTGTATCAAGCCTTGATCATTATACCAATCAAACACAATACTATCACCTTCTGGATCTGTAATACTATCTATAAAAGTATCATTCAGAAAAAATAAAGGACACTCTATACCGTCTTCCCCTCCCTGAGTTGATCCTCCACAATCTACAGACATATCTTCTGTATTAGTTAGTCCTTTTAAAGTAATCTGAGGAGCTTCATTTAGTTCAGGCTTAACTATCACTTGAATTACATCTGTATCAATATAGTTATTTTGATTTGTCACAGTAAGCATAAATTCAAAAATTTCATCTTCTGAATTATAAGCTACCCCATAATTAAAATAAGCAATCGAACCGTTGTCATAAATATTGTTATCATTCTCATCATAAAAAAATTCACCTTCATCCCAAACACCATTCAACTCACCAAAATCAGGAATATGATTTTCTTCAGATGGACATACACCATCTAAGCCGCAATCATCCCAATTCTCAGTTAAACTAATTATTTCAACAGGCTCTCCAAAAGTTTGAGACCACTGATAAGAGACTATAGCACCTGAAGAATTTGAACCATTTAATTGAAAAGTTGTAAGGTTTGCATCCATATTTCCATTATGCTGAGTAAAACCATTATAATCTTGCCCAGCATCTGCTTCTAAAGAAAATATAAACCCCACTAAAAAAAAGAGGGCAACAATATTTGTAAAATAATTCATTTAGAAAATTACTGCCTTAGTCTTGCACTGATACCAGATATAGTATCTTGAAAACGATCCAGCTCTGTTTTGATATTAAACAAATCTTCGATTTTATGAGATAAGTCAGTAGGATACAATTCAGCATCAAAATCCATCATAAAATTAGTTTCTAATTTTAATTGATAATCTCTAATTATTTCTCTAGCCAAAACTTTTTCTCTAAGATAATTTATGTGAAATTTTATTTTTCCATTTGTAGTCACATTAAAAAGAGGGACTAAACCATAGTCTTCACTTTTACACTTATAAGTCATAGTTCCGCAATTTTCGCCCTTACCCCAACTTAAATTATCAGCAGTACTTTCACTAAAATTAACTATATCAACAATTACGTTTGAAGTATGACCTATACAGTTATCCTTTACAGTCTTAATGAAGATTTCTTTATTCCATTTACTCATAAAACCTCTCTTATTATTTTAAAAAAAAATAAAAATTACGAAGGGTAATTTAACTAATTACAGGTAAAATTCCTTGTAATAAATTTTATCTATTATGATAAGAGAAAGTAATTTTTTCTTTGATTTTTTGAAGATTCAGACCAAAATAATCTGCAACTTCTTTACCTGGAGCTGATTCACCGAAACAATTTATACCTATATTCAAAGCATTTGACTGACAATTTCCAGTATACTTTTCCCACCCTTGAGTTATACCTGCTTCTATAGAAACCTTAAAACTATCATCATGTATTATATTATTTTTATAATCATCAGATTGAAGATCAAATAATTCCCAACAACCAAAATTAACAACCCTAATATTAAATTGAGCTTTCAAGGATTCCTTTACTTCTAAAGCTAAGCTAACCTCAGAGCCTGATGAGAAAATACTAATTTCAGGCTTACCTGGCTTATAATCGCTAATAATATAAGCTCCTTTCCTAAACTCTTCTGCACAAGGATATATACTTCGATCTAAAACTGGGAGACCTTGACGACTTAAAAGAACTAAAGACGGCAGCTCAGACTGCTCAAAAGCTATCTTGGAAGCAACAACAGCCTCATTTGCATCACACGGCCTTAATACAAGCAAATTAGGTATAGTTCTAGAGGCCATTAAGTGCTCTATAGGTTGGTGAGTTGGACCATCCTCTCCAACAAATATAGAATCATGAGTATACTCTGAAATAACTGGAAGCTTTTGAAGAGCGCGCATTCGAATAGCAGGTCTTTCATAATCTGAAAATACAAAAAATGTAGCTCCAAATACTTTTAATCCTCCATGCTGTGCTATGCCATTATTAATAGCACCCATAGGAAATTCTCTAACTCCATAAGCGAAGTTCCTGCCTAAATGATTTCCTTTAGAAAAATCTTTAACCATACTAGCAAAACCTGCTGTAACATTAGAAGGTTCAAGGTCTGCTGAACCGCCTACTAAATTTTTCATTTTAGTAGCCATTGATTCAATAACTGCACCCCAAACCTTTCTGGTTGCAACAGTATCTCCAGTGTTAAATGAGGGCCACTCTATTTCAGGAATATCTCCATTCAAAGCAGCTTTCCACTGATTCTTAAAGCTACTATCTTTTTCTTTTTCTTTTAATATATGATTCCAAGCATCAACTTCTCTTGCAGCATAATCAAAAGACTCCCTAAAATCAGCTAAAACATCATCAGAGACATGATAAAATTTATTTGGATCTAAACCTAGTTTAATTTTTGTATTACTAATTTCTTCTTTTGGCAAGGGTGCTCCATGAGTATTATGGTCTCCCTCCATAGAAGCACATCCTGGGGCAATAACATTATGACCAATAATAATTGAGGGCTTTTCAACTTCCATTTGAGCCAACCGAATAGCATTTCTTATTTCTTCCCTATTTTGACCATCAACTTCTTGAACATGCCAATTATTTGAATCATAAAATTTAACATAATCAACGGAATCTGACCTATCTACCTTTCCTGATATTTGAGCCTTATTAGCGTCATAATAACCTATTAATTTACCTAAACCCCAATGACCTGCAATAGCTACAGCACCCATTGCTACAGGCTCCTGAATATCTCCATCACTGTGAAGAAAGTATGTAAAATGGTCTACTACATCATTACCGAAATTATTGCGTAAAACTGCCTCAGCAGTTGCCATCCCTACAGCATTACCTACTCCTTGCCCTAATGGTCCAGTAGTAGCTTCTACTCCAGGAGTAAGTCCTCTTTCTGGATGCCCTGGAGTTTTTGAACCCATTTGTCTAAAAGACTTTAAATCATCTCTAGAAAGCCAACCCACAAAATATAATATAGAATACAAAAGAGCTGATTCATGACCTGCAGACAAAACAAACCTATCTCTATTAAACCAGCCTGAATCTTTAGGATCAAACTTTAAAAAATCTTTATATAAAACATATACAAAATCAAGAGAAGAAAACGGCCCACCAGTATGTCCCGAGTTTGCACCTCTAACCATATCCATTATAAGACCTTTAGCTTGATTAACTGATTTTTGTTCAATATCTAGACTAATACTTGTTTTTTGCATAGTAATCTCAAATTTGTTAAAAAGGAATTAATATTATAATTTAAACAATAGCTTTAAGTTTTGAACATATTTTTTATACTTAATATCTATGACGGGAACTATTATAACAATAATTGGACTATTACTTTTTTTATCAGGATACTTTTTTTACTCCAAATATTTATCTAAAAATATTTTTAAAATTGATAGTGATACAATACCTCCATCAATAAAGTATCGGGATAACGTTGATTATTTACCAACCAAAAAACATATTTTGTTTGGTCATCATTTTACATCTATAGCTGGACTAGCACCTATAATTGGTCCATGTATTGCTATTTGCTGGGGATGGCTACCTGCTTTGCTCTGGATTACTCTTGGAGCAATTTTCATGGGTGCTGTGCATGATTTTGGAGCACTTGTTATAAGCGCAAAAGAAAAAGGCAAATCTGTTGCAGATATTTCAGGAAAAATCATAAATAATAGAGTACGAATAATGTTCCTAATCTTTGTAATAATACTTTCCTGGCTTGTATTAGCTGTGTTCACAATGGGTATTTCTAAATTATTTATATCTAATAATGGGGCGCAAGCCGTCATTCCTATAAATATTGAAATTATACTTGCTTTTTTTATGGGACAATACATATATAAAAGTAAAAAGAACCCTCTAATTCCATCAATCCTAATCTTGTTAATATTATATTTGTCAATATTTATAGGTATTAAATACCCAATTCAATTGAGCTTATCTTTTTGGATTTACTTTTTATTTCTATACTCTGCAACAGCTAGCTTGCTACCTGTTTGGAAACTATTGCAACCAAGAGACTTTATTAATAGCCATCAACTAATATTAGCCTTAATCATAATATTTATATCAATATTTATATCTAATCCAGAAACAACAATCAATGCTGTTCAGGTTCATACAGATAACCCTCCAATATTTCCATTTCTTTTTGTAACAATAGCATGCGGAGCGATTAGCGGGTTTCATGGCCTAGTAAGCTCAGGAACTACATCAAAACAACTAAAAAACCTAAAAGATTCAAGACTCATTGGATACGGTGCTATGTTAGGAGAAAGTTCACTGGCTCTTGCAACAACTGTTGCAGCTGCTTGCGGTATAGGACTTTATTTAAATGTTAGCCCAGACCATAGCCATGACTTAAGCAATTTTATCGCAACTAAAGAAATTAGCTTTGAAACATTCCCTAATAGCGTAGCAGCTTTAATTCATAATGCAGTAATTAGAATTACTGGAATTCAAAATGAATCAATTGCTGTTTTTAATGTGCTCAAAACATTTGTTATAGTAATAATGATATCCTTTGCAGCAACAACATTAGATAGCGCAACAAGAATATGTCGTTTTATGATAAAAGAGCTAGGAGAAGCATTAAATATAAAAACCTTTCAAAACAAAATCATAGGAACAGCACTTACTATAACGCCTGCTCTACTTTTATTAATTATTCAAATTGGAGATAAATCTTTAGGGCTATTCCTATGGCCTTTATTTGGAGCAAGCAATCAAATGCTTGCTGCGCTAACATTAATGATTATATCATTTTACTTTGGAAACAAAAATAAAAACATATGGCCAACACTAATACCCATGCTATTTATTTCAATTATATGCATAGCATCTTTTATATTTAATTTTCAGTCTATGACTAATTTTGTATTAATAAGCATAAACAGTCTTTTACTTATATTAGTTATTTGGCTCCTTGTAGAAGGAATAATACACTACCTAAATGATAAATAGTTTTAAGAAAGGTGGGATATATATAAATATACCTACTTTTAGTCAGAATATCCCAGAAAATCCAAACTCTTTAAAAAGTATAAGAATGCTAGTTCAAGAATTTGTTGATTCATTATGTACAGAAATAAAATTAACTTGCAGAGAAACTAATATAAACTTTAAAATTAACACATTATATATATCTGGAACTGGGCTCAAATATCTATCTTCAAATCAAATAAAAAACATCTATAAAACTCTCCAAAAAGAATTTAATTTATCAAACCTAGAAGAATTTACCATTGAAGCGAACAAACCTAATCTTTCAAGCAATACAATAGAAACATTTAAATCAATAAGAGCTAATAGATTTTCTATAAATATTCAAACCTTAGAAAATACACTATTAAAAAAAACAGCTAAAAAATATACCGAAAAAGACTACTTAAATCTATTTAAAAAAGCTCGTGAATTTAAATTTAACAATATCAATATCGATATGAATATAAATATACCATCACAAAAAATATATATGTGGAAAAAAGATTTACAAAAAATTACTAAACTTTCACCCGAACATATATCTATATATTCATTTAGCCTGAAGAATATAAACGAAAGTAATAAAATGTATCGCTATACACATAATCTTTTACATAAAAATAAGTATTCACAATATGAAATTTGCAGCTATTCTAAAAAAAACACACAATGCAAACACAATATTAATTATTTAGAAAGAAATCCATGTATTTCTTTTGGGCCAGCTGCTCATAGCTTAATTGGAAACAAACGTTATTGGAATACAAACAATACTAAACTATATATTACAAATTTAAAAAATAAAGGATTACCACCAAGGAAATATGAAAAGCTTAAAAAAGAAAACATATTTAATGAAATTATTATAAATGGTTTAAAAAAAACCACAGGTATCAATCTTGAAATTATTAAAAATAAATTTGGACAAATTATCCATAAAAGAATTATACGAAAAACACATAAATGGAAAGATTATCTATCATTAGATAATGATACAGTAGCTATGAACATAGAAGGCTACTTCATATTAGACAAGATTACACTAGACTTAATGAAAGCTTACATGAAAGAATGAAAATTGATATAAAAAACTTTATTTACGAATCAAGAATAATATTAATTACCAATATTATATCAGCAACATTTATTGTAAAGTCATTATTTAAATCTGCTAATGAATTCTGATTAATATTTCCAAGAATCATATTAACAATTAAAATAATATCTTGAACATTTACAATAGCGTCTGAATTAACGTCGCCTAATAAAAAGTTTTCAATTATAGCACATGATTCTTCTGATTTTTGAGATTGTGCATTTTCATGAATTGCTACAATTGAATAACAATAATTAATACCACCTAATACATCCGCATCATTATAAAATGTTTCATTTGTAGTAGCAATAAATTGACCTCCTCTGAAAATATTAAAAGCAACGATATCTCTAAATCTGTTTTGAACATAATAATTCCTTTTAGAAATAATAGTATCTAATAAGAATTGATCTAATCCAAAAGACAGCCTATTATCACAATCACCTCCATCATTATCGTAGCAAGTTAAATCAGCTTGATCTGTAACAGAGCAATCAGGAACACCATCACCAATCCAAGAATCAGGCCAACATTGACCACTTTCTGAACAATCTTCTACTTCCCCTGGACTACAAACACCTACTCCACTACAAGCATCGATACTAAATGAGCAAGAACCGTCATCACATGTAATTAGACCCTGTTCCTCACATGTTTGGTCAATTGTGCCACCACAATCACCTCCATCATTATCATAGCAAGTAAGATCATAACCATATGGCTGATCGATACCATCACAGACACCGTCTCCCAACCAAGCTGATGGAGCACAGTCTCCATCACCAGCACAATCATCAATTTGATTATCTTCACATGAAGAACTACTCCATTGAACATAAATAGTGCCATCATTTTGAGCATTTGCTACTACATTTTGAGGTACAGATAAAGAACTATCAGTTAATAATCCAATATTCATACTAAAATTATATAAATAAACCTCAGGACATAAATAGGAATCACACCAATCACTACTTAAATCGCTTGGCCCCCATTCTAAAATAAAATCAACATTTGAACCCAAGGGCGCATCAGAATCAACTAATAGTTGAATCTCAGCCTGATAACTCGATTGTTGATCAATACCATAAAACCAAAAAGGATTCGATGAATTATCTATAGTAATATATGGGCTAGTTGAAGTAAGATATGCAGCAGGATACGCCATAAAAGCAGAAGAACCAATATTATTTAAATCAAATGAAATAACCACACTTTCACCAGGATCTACAACACTATCTAAATTTTCATCTACAAGACTATGATTGGAAACTTGAAAATTTGGTGCATTTACTTTAATACTAAAACTACCTTGCCAATTTAATTGCTCAGATACTCCATCTGCTGAGAATGAAACATTAAAAGGAGCGTAATATCCATCAGGTATATTGCCAGCAATTTCAAAAGTTATAGGATACTCAGTAGAGCGAACCAAACCAGAATTAGCATAACTAACAAAAGTTTGTCCAGCAGGATAACCAGAGTCATTTTCTAAAATAGTTATATATGGATCTTCTGTTGAAACAAAAACATCAACAGGATTCACATTTAAAGAACCAACGTTCTGAACTAATAGATTAATATTTACAATACTAGCTGACTCAATCTGAGGATTCAAAACATTATTTGGATTCAGTAATTCAAAGCTATTGTATATAATGTAAGGACCTTCTGGTGAAATTACATTGATGCTAGATTGATATGGAATTGCATTAAAAGATGAAACAACCAAATCAACAACTCCAGGCGTTATTTCAGATGAAGGTAGAGATAAAATAGCAACACCTCCAATACTATAACTTGAAGATAAAATTTTTCCATTTTTAGATATAGAAACATGAGCATTATCTACTATAGTTTCTAGAATATATTCATTTTGACCAACTACTATAGGTTGAGGGTTAATATCCAGAACAGTAGGCTCATCTGTCCTAACTAATAGAGACGGATCTCCAAAAAGTGTCCAATGGTTTGTCTCATTAATACCTCCATCAATAACATCGTTCATGTAAATACATCCATTGATAGCAAGACCTCCGTAAGTTCTTGTGTAATTCTGCTGACCAGAACCTGTCTCACCATCAAACTTTTCAGTAAGAATTGCATTCATAGCCCATTGCGCATGCATTGGAGGCTCCCAAGACTGTGAAATAGTAGAGCCAAAATGACCAATTGCACCTATGTGGTTTCCATTACTATCCTCTGACCTTAACCAAGCTTCCGCAAAACATGGATCTTGAGCCATATCAAATTCACCAGGATTACAGCCTACAGTCCAGATAAAAGGTAACTTACCTTGATTTGATAACTGCTGAACATCTGATACATTTAAAGGAGCTCCATTACCCCAAGATGAAGGGCTTGCATGTCCAGTATAATTAATAATACCTACTCCGCTATTAATTGCTGAAACGCCTTCGAATACCGTTCCATTAGGAGAATATATACCTTCAAAATTTTCGTAACCATAATCAGACAAATAATTATCCCATAAAAATTCACTAAATTGATTATCTGTGTAGCCTTCAAACCCCTGACCTGGTCCCCCTTCATCAGAAGCAATTCCAAGCGCGTTATTAAAATGTGAAGTCACAGGTGGATTTTGCTCATATTCCAATGTTCTTTCAACTTGGGTACTTATTTGAGCACTGTTATTTCCTGAAAAACGACCCACAATAACTTCAGCATATGAATCATCACCCTCAATAAAACCAAATGATGGATCTGATGCACTACCATTCACATAAATTGGTTCAATCTGGCCAGCATCACCTACCAAAAGTAAAAAAGTCAAACCCTTATCATAATAATAGTCTACAACAAAGTTTTTAATAGATGTTGATGTTGCACCAGTAACTGATGTACTAAAAATCTCAGTAGGGATACCCTTTCGGTTCTTCCACTGAACAAAAGGTTCCATCTCATCTAAAAAGCTTGGGTCACTAATCACCAACATATTACCTTGATCCACTAAATATCCAGAACGATCTTGTGTTGAATTTCCAGTATCTGAAAAATTAACAAAATGTCTGCTATACATCGAACCAAAATCACGATTCATCTTTTTAGCAGAAGTCTCATCTTTATCTAACACATTAATTCTACCTTGCCCCATTGAAGTAACACGAACTGTCATTTCAGTATATATACGTAAAACTTTTTGCACCGGATTATATTGAAAAGGATAACTAACAATGGTCTGCCCTCTAAAATCTCTCAAAATATATGGATCTCTTAACTCTGCCAAATTACCAGGGTAAAAAGCATCCTCATTATAAACCTCTTCTTTTATAAAAGGTACATCTTTGGGATTGATATTGCGTGTAAAGTTCCCTTTAGAAGGAGAAATATCAACGTTTTCAATCTCAATATATGAAGAGGAAATAATCTCCAAACCCATTAGCGCATCATCTGGAATAATAACAGATGCTACTACTTTATCTAAATCTGGATAGCCAGATTTAAGAATGGATGCTCCACCCTCTGTTTCTGCCTTATATTCAATTCCCCAAGGAGTTTCAAATGGATTCAAAGTATATCCTTTTAAATTGAACTGAACATCGGATGTCTCAATATTAGAAGAAAGAGACTTAGCTTCAAAACGCTTCGAAGCAGATGAATCAAAAGAAACCCAATCAGAAGATAAAATAAATGAAAATATAATAAGTACTACTGAAATTTTTTGTATGCATCTCATAATAACAATATATCCTTTTGTGCTATACTATACATTAAAGAAAATAATTG
>MDTB01201973.1_pt1 | contig 31647 bp, 34 predicted proteins | sample 811161 | NCBI WGS metagenome assembly MDTB01 (sample SAMN05326650, study PRJNA326480) | marine metagenome | isolation source: seawater | place: Mediterranean Sea | collected 2009 | reverse complement strand
TTTCCTCAGTTAAAAATGAATATTCTGATTTTTCAAGTTCACCTATAAGTATTTTTTCCACGCGTTTATCTGAGGCCGTTACAAAGTCACCCGGTCCCTTTTCCGAAACTTGAAGCCTTTCAATTTCACCAAAGTCCCTAATTAAAATTTTTGAAGCTTTTGTGCAAGCTTTGTGCATTAAATTTATCTGAGGAGAATTTATTTTCATTAATTAATTTTTTTAACGTATTCAAGTGTTCTAGTGTCTAATATTATTTTATTTCCCTCCTCAATAAAAGGTGGGACCATTATGTCTAAACCATTTTTCAATTTTGCAGGTTTATATGAGGAAGCCGCCGTTTGTCCTTTGACTACTCCTTCCGTGGTTTCAACTTCACATTCAATATTTGTTGGTAAATCTACAGAAATTGGTTTTTCTTCAAGAAAAGATATTGTTACTTTTAAATTTTCACTTAAAAGTTTTAATCTTTCATCTAACAAATTTTTTGGAATAGAAATTTGTTCAAAACTCTCTGGATCCATAAAAAAGCATTCATTATCATCAAAATATAAAAAATTAAATTCTTTTTCCTCAAGTTGTGCACGTTCAACATTTTCACTGGATCTAAATCTTTGATTTAGTTTTGTGCCTTTAGTAATACTTTTAAGCTCAACTTGATTAAATGCACCGCCTTTGCCTGGTTTTACGTGCTGAGTTTTAAGAACGGTCCAGTGATCATTATTGAGATGAATTATCATTCCGGGTTTAATTTCATTACCTTGTATTTTCATTTTAACTAAATTCTCTTATAGCTTCTTTTGGTTTTAAGCGTGGGTTATTCCAAATATAACTTGATATTGCAAGGTAATTTACTCCAAATTTCATCAAACCTTTATAATTTTTATTGTTAATACCTCCGATAGCAACAATAGGTAAATTGGTTCTTTTTTTGCACCATTCTAGTAATTTTTTTTTTGCTCTTTTTGCATGGGGTTTTAAATTAGACTTAAAAAATGATCCTAGAGCTATATAATCAGGTTTTTGTTTAATAGCTTTGAGAATTAATTTTTTTGAACCATGGCACGTAATACCAATTATTTGATTTTTTTTTAAATATTTTCTTGAATTGCTAATTGATCCATCGGTTTGTCCTAAGTGACATCCATCAGCGCCAATTTTTTTAATTAAAATAGGAAAATCATTAATTATAAATTTAACATTGTATTTTTTTGTAATAGTTTTAATCTTTTTTCCTATTTTAATTAAGGTAGATTTTTTGTGTTTTTTCAGTCTCAACTGAAAGTATTTTACTCTTCTTGATGAAAGGACTTCTTCTAAATCTTTGTAGAAAAATTGATTAATTTTATCGGGGGATATTAAATATAAATATCTTTTCAATTTTAAGCCACAAAACTTTGCTCAAGCTTTTCGCTCCATTTAGCTTCCGTTGAGACACTATTCATTTTAGCTCTATGGTCAAAAACTTTTTGAATTTTGTTTGTGTCCTTCATCGATTTTGCCCATGTTTTTAGGGCCGACTGTTGTAAAGCTCTACCATAAGAGAAAGTAAAATTGAAAGTAGTATCGTTAATTTTATTAATTTCATTTAAATTTTTTGTAGCTTCCACTTCACTTTGGCCACCAGAGAGGAAAGCAACTCCCGGAACTTCTCTTGGCATATTTTTTTTTAAACACTCTAGTGTTTTCTTTGCTATTTCTTCGCTACTTGTTTTCTGTTTACAATCTGCACCCGGCAGTATCATGTTGGGTTTAAGCACAGTTCCTTTGAGATTTACATTATGAATTGCAAGTTCTTTGTAACACTCATTTATTACTCTACTAGTAACGTCGTAGCATTTATCAATTGAATGGTCTCCATCCATTAAAACCTCTGGTTCTACTATTGGAACCATTTTTGCCTCTTGTACTATAGCAGCATATCTTGCCAAAGCGTGTGCATTAGATTTTATACACTGTTCGCTCGGATGTTCTGAAGAAATTGAATAGACCGCACGCCATTTTGCAAATCTTGCACCTAGCTTATAGTATTCCTCCATTCTAGCTCTTAAACCATCTAAACCTTCAGTCACTTTCTCTTTATCTGATCCCGCTAAAAGCTTTGCTCCCTTATCAACCTTAATTCCAGGAATAGATCCGCTTTTTTTTATTAATTCTGGGATCGGTATTCCACTACTTGAAGTTTGTCTTAGAGTTTCATCAAATAATATTACCCCACTTATAGATGTTTGCATTGAATTAGATGAAAATAATGTTTCTCTAAAATGAAGTCTATTTTTTTCAGTGCACTCTACGTTTACACTTTTCAATCTTTTTTCCATAGTACCTGTACTTTCATCGGCAGCGAGTATTCCTTTGCCCTTTAAAACCATTTGTTTTGCTATTTGTTCTATACTCATAAATTTCAATTTTTTTTCAATACTTTTATACCAGGGAGTTCTTTGCCTTCAAGAGATTCAAGAAATGCACCACCGGCTGTTGATAAATGTGTAAAAACCTTTTCTAGCCCAGTATTTTTAATTGATGCAACCGTATCTCCACCACCAACAATTGATATTAATGACCTTGATCTAGTATTTTCAGCAATTTTTTTTGCTATAGATAATGAACCATTCGAAAAATTTTTATTTTCATAGTATCCAGCTGGCCCATTCCAAAATACAGTATTGGAATTGTCTATGGTTTTATTTATTAAATCTATTGTTTTTTTACCAATATCTAAAATCATATCCCTCGAGTCCAAGTCTTTCAGAGATTTGTATAGTGGTTTTCCGTCAATATTAGACGATGTGTTGCAATCCAATGGAATTATAAAATTACATTTATTTTTTTCAGCTAATTGATTTAAATTTTTTACAATATTTTCTACTCCTTTTTCAATAAGAGAGGCACCTACATTTACACCTTTAAATTTAAGAAAATTATTTCCCATAGCACCTACAATAATTAGATTGTCAGATTTTTCTAATAAACTTGATAAAATATTTATCTTGGTTGATACCTTAGACCCACCGATTATACATGTGACAGGTTTTTTTTTATTTTTTGTTATTAAATCAATTGATCGAATTTCTTTTTCTAATAGAGGACCCCCATAACTATCAATAAATTTAGTTATATTGTGTATTGATGCTTGCTTTCTATGTGAGCAAGAAAAGGCTTCGTTTATAAAAATATCACCAAGTTTTGAAAGATTTTTTGCAAAATTTTCTTGATCTTCTTCTTCCTCTTTAAAAAAACGAATATTTTCAAATAATAAAACTTCTCCTCCTTTTAATTTCTTAGAGGCATCAATTGCTTTAGAGTCTATTTTTTCTTGGTAAAAATAAACTTTTCCACTTAACTTTTTTTCTAAATAATTAAATATTGGTTTAAGTGAAAGTTCTGAAACCATTTCCCCCTTTGGTCTTCCGAGGTGTGATAGCAAAATTATCTTTGCATTATTTTCTATTAGTTTATTAATAAAAGGCTCAATAATTTCAATTCTAGTATGATCATCTATCTTTGATTTGTTAATCGGAACGTTTAAATCCAGTCGAACAATAACTCGTTTATCCTTAACAGGAATATCTTTAGAAAAAATTTTTAAATCAGACATTTGTCCAATTATTTTTTAACATTTGCTTTTACTATTTTGACAATCTCATCACTCGTCAAATTAAACAATTTATAAATATCTTTATATGGAGCACTTTTTCCAAATGTGGATAGCCCAAGTGTAACACCATCTTTCCCGACCACGCTCTTCCAGCCTGATTGACTTGAAGCTTCGATTGAAATCTTAAAAGTATTTATTCCTAAAATTTCGTCTTTATAATTATTACTTTGATTTTGAAATATATCATAACAAGGCACAGAAATAACTTTTGAATTAATATTTAAATCCATAAGTTTATTTTGAGCTTCTAAAGCAATTTCAACTTCAGATCCCGAAGCGATTATTGATACACTGGTAATATCTGAAGTCTTTTTTAATACATACGCACCTCTTGAGCACATGTTTTCACCAGAACTATGTGAACTTACGTACGGTAATTTTTGTCTAGACAATGCTATCGCACTTGGATTGCCTTTGCTCTTTAAAGCAATTTCCCAGCACTCAAGAGTTTCATTAATATCTGCGGGTCTAAATAAATTTAAATTAGGTATAGCTCTTAAATGTTCTAGTTGTTCTATAGGTTGATGAGTTGGTCCATCTTCCCCTAAACCAATAGAGTCATGCGAAAAAATATAAATTACTCTCAATTTCATAAGAGCTGACAGTCTCATTGAAGGCTTTAAGTAATCTGAAAAAATTAGAAAAGTCCCGCCGAATGGAATAAGACCTCCATACAAAGCAAGTCCATTCATAACACCGGCCATTGCATGTTCCCTAACTCCGTAGTGAATATAATTTCCAGAAAAATTTTTTGATGTAATAACTTTTGAGGTATCAGTTTTGGTATTATTTGATCCACTTAGGTCTGCAGATCCACCAATTAGTTCAGGTAAAATATTTGATATACTTTTGATGACAGATGACGAACTCTGTCTTGTTGCCATACTTGGTTTTGTTTTAAAAAATTTTAATTTTTCATCACCCATTATTTTATTCAATTCTGCTGGGAGTTCTCCTTTTAGCAATCTCTCATATTCTTCTTTAATCTTAGTATTTTTTTTTGTTAAAATACTTTTCCATTCATCTTCAAGCTTCTCTCCTTTGGCACCAATTTCTCTCCAAGTCTCAATTATTTCTTCAGGTATTTCAAAAGCTTCATGCCTCCATTTAAGTTTTTTTCTTACTAATTTTATTTCGTCATCTCCAAGAGGGGAGCCATGAGAAGATGCTTTTCCAGATTTATTAGGAGACCCAAACCCTATTATAGTTTTACAAGAAATTATCGATGGTTTTTTTGATTTTACTGCTTTTTTAATGGCATTAAAAATCTGTTTGTAGTTATGACCATTAATTTCTTGAAATGACCATCCGTAGCTTTCGAATCTTTTTTTATAATTATCAGAAACACTAAGTGATGTTGGACCATCTATTGAAATTTTATTATTATCAAAGAAAACAATCAAATTTTTTAAATTTAAGTGACCTGCTAAACTCATTGCTTCATGGCTAATACCTTCCATAAGGTCACCATCACTAGCCATTACATAAGTTTTATTATTTATTAAGTCTGAACCAAATCTTTTTTTCAAAATTTCCTGGGCAATTGCCATACCTACAGAATTAGTTAGACCCTGACCCAAGGGTCCCGTTGTTGTTTCAATGCCAGAGTCTTCTTCGTATTCTGGATGGCCGGCACATATTGAATTTAATTGTCTGAAATTTTTTATGTCGTCTAATTTAATTTTTTTATATCCAGTAAGATATAGGAGTGCATATAAAAGCATAGATCCGTGTCCTGCCGACAGAATAAATCTGTCCCTGTTAATCCAGCTCGGATTTTTTGGATTAAACCGGAGGTAGTATTTAAAGAGAACCGTCGCAACGTCGGCCATTCCCATTGGCATACCAGGATGCCCAGAATTTGCTTTTTGCACAGCATCAATTGATAAAAATCTTATAGCGTTTGATAAATCTTTTAATTTTGGATCCACTTATAAAATACCTATATAGACTTCAATCAACGATATCAATAATATGATATAAACAAAAAAATAACTATGGAGACTTTATACAATAAAGAAAAACGGCTTGAAACAGTTTTAGAGAAACTTAAAAACTTAAATAGTTTACAGAGTGTCCCTGCCGGAGATTTAGATCAACTTTATGCCGAAAAGAATCAATTACAAAGCGAAAAAATTGAAATTGAGACTAAGTACAATAATTTGGTACTAAAATACAATGAATTAAAAAATCATATAAAAAAAATAGAAAATGAACAAAAGAAAACTAAAGAAATACAGGAGCAGTTCAATCAAGATATTGAGGAATTAGGAGAGGAAACAGATTCTCTCGTAGATGAGATAGAAAAATGGCAAATATAAATATTAAATTTAACAATAAAGATTACCTTTTATCCTGCGATGATGGTCAAGAAGAAGATCTAAAAAATCTTACTAAATTTTTAGATAAAAAATATTCTAGTCTAAAAGAAAAACTTGGAAATATTGGGGAGAACAAGCTTTTGCTTATAACCGCAATACAAGTTATAGATGAATACTTTGATTTAAAAAAAAGAGTAAATTCTCAAAAAGAAAATTTTGAAAGCTTGTCACTAAAATTTAAGGAAATGAAATCTTTGGTTATGAATTACAAAGACGGTAAAGAAACTGAGATATCAAAGTTAAATATAGAGATAGATAAGTTCAAAAAAATGGTAGAGGATAGCCAATCCATCTATGAATCAATGCTGGACAAAACTACTAAATCTTTAGAAGAAATAATAGAAAACTCTGAGACCAGTTCTAAAGTTCAGTAGATGTCACTTAAGGAAAAGGTAAGAAAAAAATTTATTTCAATTAGAAGAAAAAAATACTTTCCAGTAGATATAAATTTTTTCAAACCTTTAATTCATATTATAAATAAAGAAAAAAAAAGAAATATTTTTTTGTATTACCCCTCAAACTATGAAGTAGATACACTTAAATTGTTATATTTTTTGAAAAAAAGAAAAGATGTAACTACTTCTTTGCCAGTAATATTAACCAATAAGAAAATGAAATTTTTTAAATGGAAGCTAAATGAAAGTCTCAAAGTTAACAATTATGGTTTTTTAGAGCCAGTTAATAGAAATAATGTAATTAAACCCAATATAATCTTAGTTCCCCTAGTAGCTTATGACAAATCTCACAATCGTTTGGGGTACGGAAAAGGTTATTATGACAGGTTTATTAAAAAAAATAAAAAAAAACTCAAAAACTTCATAACTATTGGTCTTGCTTTTTCTTTTCAAAAATATAAAAAAATTCCTACTTCTAAATTTGATGTAAAACTTGATTATATATTAACAGAGAAAGGCATTTTTTAATTATTATGAATATACTTGTCCTCGGGGATGTTCTAGGTCCAGTGGGTGTGAATGCAATAAATGAAAAATTGCCAGATATAATTAAACAAAAAAAAGTAGATTTCGTAATTATAAATGGCGAAAATGCAGGAGACAGAGGTGTGGGTATAACAAAAAAAAACACTGAAAATTTTTTCAAAGCAGGTGCAGATGTAATTACATCTGGAAATCATATCTGGGATGAAAAAGAAACTATGGAATTTATAGGTAAAGAAAAAAGATTGTTACGTCCACAAAATTCTATTCAACCTTCTCCTGGACAAGGTTTTGGAATTTTTCATTCTAAAAATAATAAAACTGTTGCAGTAATAAATCTAATGGGAAATGTTTTTATGAAAAAAAGTGAAGATGTTTTTCAAGAAGCAAAAAAATTTATTAATAACGTAAAGTTAAAAAAAGATGCTGATTTTATAGTTGTTGATATGCATGGAGAAATTACAAGTGAGAAGATGGCTATGGGATATTTGTTTGATGGAAAAGCAACAATTGTTTATGGAACCCATACCCATGTTCCCACATCTGATCATAGGATTATGGATAAAGGTACTGCTTATCAAACAGATTTAGGTATGTGCGGAGATTATAATTCTGTTATTGGAATGGATAGAGAAAATTCTCTGAAAAAATTTTTAAAAGATCCTTCGGCAAAAAAACATTTTCCGTCTAAAGGTTTAGCAACAATATCTGGATTGTTAGTCTCAGCCGATGACAAAACTGGATTGGCCAAAAAAGTTCAACCAATTATTTTAGGTGGTAGTTTGGAGGAAAAAATATAAATGGCTGGACATTCTCATTGGGCAGGAATTAAACACAAAAAAGGAAGACAAGATAAGTTAAGATCAAAAATTTTTTCCAAAATTTCTAGGGAAATCACTGTAGCAGCAAAACTTGGTTCTAAAGATCCTAATAGCAACCATAGACTAAGAGCCGCTATTGAAAGTGCAAAAGATGTTAATATGCCTAAGGATAATATTACTAGAGCCATAAGCAAATCTGAATCAGATAAAAATGAAAACTTTGAAAATTTGCGATATGAGGGATTTGGTTTAAGAAATATTGCTCTAATAATTGAGACTTTAACTAACAATAAAAATAGAACTGCAACTAAAATTAGAATAGCTTTACAAAAATTTGGAGGTAATCTAGGAAGCACTGGATCAACAACTCATTTTTTCAACAATTGTGGAATAATACAAATTTCAAAAAAAAATATATCCGACGATCAAGCCCTTGATTTTGCTGCAAAGTTCGGTGCAAGAGATTGCTTTAGTTATAAAGATTTTCATGAAATAATTACAAAAAAAGAAGATTTTTATAAAGTCAAAGTTCAAGTGGAAAAAAAAATAGGAAATTTGACCTATTCCGGAATTGAGTGGAGACCCAAAAGTTCAATTAATTTAAACAACGAAAAAAAAGAAGAGGTTGAGGATATGCTTAATTTATTAGAAGAGGAAGATGATGTTCAAAAAGTTTTTCATAATTGTAAATTTATTTAAAGTATTTTAAATGAGAATAATTGGTGTAGATCCAGGCTTGAGTGGTGGTATTGCAGTTTTAGATGATTTAAAAATTTTTGATATATTTGATATGCCAATTATGTCTGAAGGAAAAAAAAACAAAAATCAGTTGAATAGCGCTCAATTAGTTAACATAATTAAAGAACATATATTGACAGGAAATACTTTTGTTATTGTAGAACAGGTTAGTGCGATGCCGGGCCAAGGTGTAACAAGTATGTTCAATTTTGGTCAAACTTTTGGATCGATTAAAGGTATTTGTGCAGCATTAAATTTGCCTATTTTTTATGTAAGACCGACAAAATGGAAAAAACATTTTGAGCTTATTAATTCTTCAAAAGATGCAAGCAGAACAAAAGTGATCGAAATGTATCCTTCAATATCAGCTAGATTAAGTAGAAAGAAGGATGTAAATAAAGCAGATGCTATTTTAATTGCTAGATACTTCAGAGATTGTCGTGCTCAATTTAACAAGTAGATAGATATGAAATTATTAAATTAGAGTGCCAAATTGATGACACATTCTCCACGTAATTAACCAAGATGGAACAAGAAATTGCATCTCAAGTTGTTGGTCTAGGCGGGGCAACTGATTTTTCACTCTGGAAACTTTTCTTAAGAGCCGACTTTGTTGTTAAAGCCGTAATCTTATTACTTATCGCTAGTTCAATTTTCTCATGGACATTAATATTTGATAAAGCAAGATTGTTTAGACGAATAGATAAAACTACCAGATCCTTTGAAGACAAATTTTGGAAATCAAAATCTGCAGAGGCATTTTATAAAAATCTACCAAATAAAACTGACGATCCATTAACTATAATTTTTAAATCAGCAATGGGAGAGGTAATAAAAACAAGATCAAAATCCTCTACAGTTCAAAGTGCACGTGTTGAGAGAGTTCTAGAAGTCTCAATAGATAATCAATTAAAAAGTATTGAAAAAAATTTTACCTATCTTGCCACGATAGGATCAACAGCCCCATTTATTGGCTTGTTCGGAACAGTTTGGGGAATTATGAATTCTTTCCAATCAATTGCAATTTCTAGAAATACAAGTTTAGCTATTGTTGCACCAGGTATTGCTGAAGCTTTGTTTGCAACAGCTCTTGGTTTATTGGCTGCAATACCCGCTGTAATTGCCTACAACAAATTTAATAGCGACTCCCAAAGATACTTTGCTAGGGTAGATAATTTTTCTAAAAGATTCTTATCAATAATTTAATTTTTATGGCTTTTTTAATTAACCGCTCCAAAAAAGAACCGATGAGCGAAATAAATGTTACACCTTTTGTTGATGTAATGCTTGTTCTTTTGATTATATTTATGGTAACAGCTCCACTATTAACAGTGGGAGTTCAAGTTGATCTACCTGAGTCAGCTGCCGACTCTTTACCGGATGATCAAGAACCATTAACAATAACTATTAACTCTAAGGGTGAACTATTTATTCAGGAACACCAAGTGACTTTTCAAAAAATAGTACCTAAATTGTTAGCAATATCAAAGAATAGAACTGATACAAGAATATATGTTAGAGGCGACAAAACAATAAATTACGGAAGAGTTTTGGAGGTCATGGGAAGATTATCAGGTGCAGGATTTTCAAAAGTTGCACTTATTTCAGAGCCATATAAAAATTGATGATTTATGAGCAGAGGTTTATTATTTTCTTTTCTTTTCCATGCCTTTGTAATTTCTATTACAGCTTTAACTTTACCTTTTATGATGCGTGAACCAATTGATTTACCTCCAGTAGTTTCAGTAGAACTTATAGAGATCAAAGATAAAACCTTTATACCCTATGCCCCAAAAGCGAGAAAGATAATCGAAAAAGTAAAAGAGGAAACAAAACGAATTGTTTCAGAACAAGCACCACCTTCTGCAAAAGCAAAAGAAAAGCCTGATAGAATTCCAATGCCAGAAGATAAAAAAGAAACTAAACAATTAGTAAAAAAAAAACAAAATCCAGAAGAAATTAAACCTCAAATCAGACAATCCTCTGAATTTGAAAAAGAGGAATTATTTGATACCAATGAAATTGCAGCTTTAATTGATAAAGCAAAAGAAGAAGAGGCTCAAACACAAAAGAAGAGTGACAAACTAACTCAAAGTAACGTCAAAACCTCTTTTGCTCAATCATTATCATTATCCGAAGAAGATGCCCTGAGAGCACAAATTTTTGGATGTTGGAGCGTCCCATTAGGTTTGCCTTATGATGAAAGTTTACTTGTAAGAATTAAACTTAAATTAAAACCTGATGGAAGAATACTTAAAGCTGAAATTTTAGACCATGCAAGAATGAATACGCCTGGTCAAAGTTTTTATAAAATTTTAGCCGAAAGTGCCCTAAGAGCTATTAGAATATGCCAGCCATTAAAAGTTCCGCCTACTGGTTATGAGAGGTGGAAAGATTTACAGTTAAATTTTGACCCAACAGAAATGTTAAAAGGCTAGATTTGATGAAAAAACTAATTTTATTTTTTTTGTTTTTTTTACTTTATTTTGGAAATGCAAATAGCTTAATTAAAGTTGACATTACAAGAGGAAACCTTGACCCACTGCCTATTGCAGTCTCACCCTTACACATTGACACTAAATCAGAAAATCTTAAATCATTAAAGGAGAAGAAACTTGGTGAGGAAATTTCAAAAATTATTGAAACAAATTTTAGATCTACAGGTTTATTTAATCCTTTAAAGAAAAATGCATTTGTTCAAAAACCAGATATTGCTCATCTTAAACCCAGATTTGAAGATTGGAGACTTATAAAAGCACAGGCATTAGTTACTGGAAAAATTTTGGTTAAGGGAAACAAATTAAAAGTAGAATTTAGGCTTTGGGATCTCACAGCAGCAAAGGAAATGTCAGCTCTATCTTTTACAACTACTCCGACCAATTGGAGGAGGGTCGCACATATAATATCAGATAAAATTTATGAGAGATTAACTGGTGAAACAGGCTACTTTGATACAAGAATAATTTATGTTGCTGAGTCTGGACCAAAAGATCAAAGAATAAAAAAATTAGCTATAATGGACCAGGATGGTTATGGAGTTAAATATTTAACTCTTGGAAATGAACTAGTTTTAACTCCAAGATTTAATCCAACAAATCAGCTTGTAACTTACATGTCCTATTTCAAAAATATGCCAAGAGTTTATCTTTTAGATATTGAAACAGGAATACAAGAAGTGGTTGGAAGTTTTCCTGGAATGACATTTGCTCCAAGATTTTCTCCTGATGGAAAAAAAGTTATAATGAGTTATGCAAAGGATGGCAACTCAGATATTTATTCGATGGATTTAGAGACCAGGGTTGTTGAAAAAATAACAGAACACCCTTCAATTGACACATCACCATCTTATTCACCAGATGGAAAATATATCTGTTTTAATTCTGATAGAAGTGGCCTTCAACAAATTTATGTTATGAGAAGTGATGGTACTCAAGTAAAAAGAATAACTTTTGGAGACGGACTTTATGGTACACCCGTTTGGTCACCCAGAGGCGATTTAATTGCATTTACAAAAGTCAGAAAAGGAAGATTTTATATTGGAGTTATGAGATCCGACGGTACAGGTGAAAGATTGCTAACAGAAAATTTCTACCAAGAGGCGCCTTCATGGTCCCCAAATGGCAGGGTATTGATTTTCTACAGAGAAACAAAATCAGATAGTCGAGGCAAAGGGTTTTCAGCCAAACTTTGGTCAATTGATATAACAGGCTATAATGAGAGGATGATTAAAACCCCAACGGATGCTTCAGACCCATCATGGTCCTCATTACTTTCAAAATAAGGGATTTTAAGTACAATTTCTACTTGCAAGATTACTCTAAATTTGGAATATTGTGTAAACCTTAAATATATTAGGAGATGAAAATGAAGTTTAATAGTGCACTAAGAAATTTTGTTTTAGTTTTATTCAGTACGTTGTTAATCTCAGCGTGCTCTACTGCTAAGAAAGCAAAAGTAGATACTGTTGATGATGTTTACACTGGTACAGAGACAGTTGAGTATTTAGCAAAAGGCGTTCCTGATAGAGTTTTTTTTGCTACTAATAAATCAAAATTAACTACTAGATCACGTGACACTTTAAGAAAACAGGCAACTTGGTTAAGAAAAAACAAAGATGTAACTGTTACAGTTGAAGGTCATGCTGATGAAAGAGGAACAAGAGAATATAACTTAGCTTTAGGTGAAAGAAGAGCAAATGCCGCTAAAGATTATTTAATGACTTACGGTGTTTCTGGAAAAAGAATTACAGTAATTAGTTATGGTAAAGAAAAACCTGTAAATCCTGCTTCAACACCATTAGCTTGGTCTCAAAACAGAAGATCTGTTTCGGTAAAAACTAATTAATAAGATTAGAAGATTGAAAGACCCCGATATTCCTGATGAATAACGGGGTCTTTTTTTTGCCATTTTGTATAAATAAAAACTATAAAATGACCCAAACAAAAACTAATTACTTTATAAAAATTTTATTTTTCACTCTACTTTTTATATCAGTTTTATTTTCAAAAAATATAAAAGCAGAAGAGAATGAGGTTTTAAAAGATATAATAGTAAAAATTGAAACTATTAATAAAGATTTAAAAACTTTAGAAACAGCATTTTATAAAAGCTCAGAAATCAAACCCTCGTCAGTTTCATCTGATGGTTTAAACGAGGATATTCTTACCAGGCATTTATTAAAATTAAATGAAATAGAAGAACAATTTAGAGAAGTTACAAATAAATATGAAGAGATAAATTTTAAAATAGATAAATTATCTAACAGAATAACCAAAATACAATCTGATAATCAAATGAGATTAAATGACCTAGAACAATCCGGTGTAGCCAAAATTGAACCATTAAAAAATAAAAAACAAACAAGGCTTCCTGGTACTGATTTGCCTCAAGATCTAGGAAGAATATCTGATACTGATTTAGAAAATACAACTGAAGTTCAAAGAACCCAGTCGATAGAATCTGCGGGTTTAGTAGTTACAGAAAGAGCACCAAGCAAGTCACTGCTACCTAACAAGCCTCCCCGGGAACAATACGATTTTGCAGTGAGCTTTATAAAAGTTGGTGATTATGAAACAGCAGAATTTGCTTTAAAGGAATTTATAGACAAAAATAAAGATAATGAATTAGCTGGCAGCGCACAGTATTGGTATGGAGAAACATTTAGAATTAGACAACTTTATCAAGACGCAGCCGCTGCGTATTTAGATGGATACCAAAATTACCCTAAAAGTAAAAAAGCGCCCATAAATTTGTTAAAATTAGGTACTACATTAGTTCGGCTTGGGGAAAAAGATCAGGGTTGTTTGATGATACAAGGTGTAAAAAAACAGTATCCTAAAGCGAGCAAGTCTGTGCTACAAAAAGCCGAGTATGAGAATAAAAAATTTAAATGTATTAAAAAATCTTAATATCTTTCTTAAAGACAAAAAAATTAACGAAATATATTTAAAACTTAGATCAATCCTTTCAAAACATAAAAAAAATAATACTTTTGTTATAGCAGTATCAGGTGGGCCAGATAGCATGGCACTTGCTTATTTATCAAAAATTTTATCTATAGATATGAAATACAAAGTGTATTTTGTTTTAGTTGATCATAGAATACGCAAAAATTCAAAAAGTGAAGCATTAAAAGTAAAAAAAATTTTAAAAAAAAATAACATAAATCTTAAAATTTTAAAAAATAAAAAAAAAATTAAAAAAAATTTCCAAAAAGAAGCAAGAGATGTAAGGTATGATTTGTTAACTGGTTTTTGCAAGAGAAATAAAGTTAAAAACCTGGTAACCGCTCATCATAAAGATGATCAAGTAGAGACATTTTTGATTAGATTATCTAGGGGAAGTGGGGTAGAGGGCCTTTCATCAATGAGTCAAACAACTAAATTGAAGCAAGATATAGTTTTGATTAGGCCTTTCTTAGAATACAAAAAAGAGTTTTTAAAGTATGTATCCAAAACTATATTTAAAAAGACCATAAAAGATCCGAGCAACAAAGATAAAAAATTTCTAAGAACAAACATTAGAGCATTAATTAAAATACTAGAATCCAAAGGTCTCAATTTTGATCAAATTGTTCGTTCTATTAATAACATTTCATCTTCTAAAGACGCTATAAATTTTTATGTAAATCAATCTTTAAAAAAATTTGTCAGATTTAGAAAGAAAGACACTATTTTAGACCTAAGATTATTTAAAAAAGAACCAGAGGAAATAAAATTTAAAATTATTAATAAAATTGTTAAAAATAGATCTAATTCATATTATCCACCAAGGTCTAAAAAAGTAGTGAACCTAATCAAAGGTTTTGAAAGAAGTGGTTTAAAAAAATGTACCTTGGGAGGCTGTATTTTTGAGAGAAAGAATAATCTGCTTCACGTCAGCAGAGAATTCTGAAAATTTGATAAATAATGCTAAATTTTGAGACAATATGGTTAATTTGTTACATTTAGTTGATAATTATTATCTGTTATGACTTGTTAAAATTATAAAAATACCTATTTATTAACTATGAACTTTAGAAATTTTCTTATGTGGGGTTTGATAGTCCTTCTGTCAATTGGACTATTCAACCTTTTTCAAAATCCAAAACAAAATGCTGCACAAAGCGACAAAATTGCTTTTTCCAAATTTTTACAAGAAGTAGATAATGGAAGGGTAGTGGAGGTTAAAATACAGGGAAATAATATTTCTGGAGTTTTATCAGATGGATCAAAATTTAATACTTACTCACCCAATTATCCTGGCTTAGTTGAAAAGTTATCAGAAAAAAATGTTAGTATTATTGCTTCACCATTAGATGAAAAAATGCCATCATTACTTGGCGTATTGTTATCGTGGTTTCCAATGTTATTACTTATTGGTGTGTGGATATTTTTCATGCGTCAAATGCAAGGAGGAAAAGGAGGCGCGATGGGTTTTGGAAGATCTAAGGCAAAACTTCTTACCGAGGCCCAAGGAAAAGTAACTTTCAATGATGTTGCTGGAATTGAGGAAGCTAAAGAAGAAGTTGAAGAGATAGTAGAATTTTTAAAAGATCCAAGAAAATTTAGAAGACTTGGAGGAAAAATTCCAAAAGGAGCTCTATTGATAGGCCCTCCAGGAACGGGTAAAACACTTTTAGCGAAAGCTATAGCTGGAGAAGCAAATGTTCCTTTTTTTACCATTTCTGGTTCAGATTTCGTAGAAATGTTTGTTGGTGTTGGAGCGTCTAGAGTAAGAGATATGTTTGAACAAGGTAAAAAACACGCACCTTGTATAATTTTTATTGATGAAATAGATGCCGTTGGAAGAAGCAGAGGCGCAGGTCTCGGTGGCGGAAATGACGAAAGAGAACAAACTCTAAATCAATTGCTTGTAGAGATGGATGGATTTGATACTAACGAAGGAATTATTTTAATTGCAGCTACTAATAGACCAGATGTTTTAGATCCAGCACTTTTAAGACCCGGAAGGTTTGATAGACAGGTTGTAGTGCCTAATCCAGATATACTTGGAAGAGAAGCAATTCTTAAAGTTCATATTAAAAAAGTCAATGTTGGGCCGGATGTTAAATTGAGAACTATCGCAAGAGGAACACCAGGCTTTTCCGGAGCTGATTTAGCAAATTTAATAAACGAGTCAGCTTTGTTAGCGGCCAGAAAAAACAAGAGAGTAGTTACAATGTCAGATGTAGAAGAGGCTAAAGACAAAGTAATGATGGGTGCTGAAAGAAGATCAATGGTAATGACTGAAGAAGAGAAAAAATTAACCGCTTATCATGAAGGCGGACATGCAATAGTTGCGCTTAATGAGAAGGTATCTGATCCAATTCATAAAGCCACTATTATTCCAAGAGGTAGGGCTTTAGGTATGGTAATGAGACTACCAGAAAGAGACCAATTGTCAGTAACAAGAGAAAAGATGTATTCAGATATCGCAGTTGCTATGGGCGGCAGGATTGCAGAGGAATTAATTTTTGGATATGAGAAAATAACATCGGGAGCATCATCAGACATTGATATGGCCACTAAAATGGCAAAAAATATGGTCACAAGATATGGCATGAGCAAAGATTTAGGAACCGTTGCTTATGGAGATAATGAAGACGAAGTTTTCCTTGGTAGACAAATCACAAGACAACAACATATGTCAGAAGAAACTGCTAGAAAAGTAGATACAGAAGTTAAAAAAATTATAGACACAGGCTACGACAGAGCAAAAAAAGTTTTAAATGAAAAAATCGATGACCTACATAAAATTGCAAAAGCTTTGTTAGTATACGAGACATTAACAGGCGATGAAATTAGAGATTTAATTTTAAAAAACATACAACCATCAAAACTATCCAAGAAGCAGGAGGAATCCGAGGATAATGCCTCATCTGCTATAGATTCTATTGGTTTAAAACCAAAACCAGCACTATAATAAATAAATCATGAGAAAGTATTACACTAGGGCGTGTAATTTTTATCATGGAAGAGCCGCAGAAAGTCTCATTAAATTAAACAAAGCTTTTCCATTGAATGGTAAAAAAAATATAGCCTTTGATAAAATTGAAATTCTCACAAGAGACAAACAAAATAATTATAATAAATTAATTCATATTAGAGATATAAATAAACTTAATAAAAAACTTAAAAAAGTTGTCAAAAAAGATTTAAGAAAAATCATTTTAAAAAGAAAAAATTTTCTTAAAAATGTTAATTTTTATAAAACCTCAATTATGGGTATAATTAATTTAACACCTGATAGTTTTTCTGATGGAGGAAAATTTAATAAAAGTAATAAATCATTAGAACATATATCAAATATGATTAGATCTGGAGCAGAAATTATTGATGTTGGAGGCGAGTCTACAAGACCCGGATCAAAAACAATAAATTCTAGAATAGAATGGAAAAGAATTGAGCATGTTTTAAAAAAATTCAAAAAAAGATATAAAAAAACTTGTTTATCACTCGATACAAGAAAATCTGATTTGATGATTAAGGGGATTAAAAGTGGAGTTGACCTAATTAATGATGTATCAGGTTTCAATTACGATAAAAGTTCATTATTCAAATTAAGTAAATTAAATATTCCAAAAGTTCTACATCACATGCAAGGAACACCAAATACTATGCAGAAGAACCCAAAGTATAAAAATGTTTTATTAGATATATATGATTTTTTTGAAGAAAATATAAACAAAAAATTTAAGGATAAAAATATTATACTAGACCCCGGCATTGGTTTTGGTAAAAATTTGAAACATAATTTGACTTTAATTTCTAAAATATCTTTGTTTCATAGTCTTGGTCTTCCAATTTTAGTTGGAACTTCCAGAAAAAGATTTATTAATCAAATATCTGGAAAGTATGATAGTAAAGATAGAACAGGTGGTACTTTGGCTTCTGTTCTTTTTTTATTGTCTCAAGGAGTGCAGATTTTTAGAGTTCATAATGTTAATGAAGTTAAACAAGGAATACTTGTATTTGAAAAAATCTTATTAAACTAATGAAGAACAAATATTTTGGTACAGACGGGATAAGAGGAACCGTTAATCAAGGAAACATCACTGGAGAAAAATTTTTTAAGTTTGGATTAGCATCCGGTACATACTTTAAAAATCAAAAAAAAACTAAACAGATCGCAATCATAGCTAAAGATACCAGGTTGTCAGGATATACATTAGAGCCAGCTTTGGTATCCGGTCTTGTCTCTGGTGGAATGCATGTTTTTACTCTTGGCCCTCTACCAACCAATGGACTTGCAATGTTAACAAAATCTATGAAAGCGAATATGGGTATAATGATTACAGCATCTCACAACCCATATTATGATAATGGTCTAAAATTATTTGGGCCAGACGGAATGAAATTATCTGATAAAATTGAAAAAAAAATTGAAAAATTAATAGATGCCAAGAACACAAAACAACTCACAAACCCTAATTTATTGGGAAGAGTTAAAAGACTGGAAGATGGTAATAATAGATACATTAAAATATTAAAGAATAATTTTCCAAATAACTTTCATCTTAAGGGCACTAAAATAGTTTTAGATTGTGCTAATGGAGCTTGTTATAAAGCTGCACCAAAACTTTTAAAAGATTTAGGAGCGAAAGTTATTTCTATTGGCGTAAAACCCAATGGTTTTAATATAAATGAAAAATGTGGATCAACATACCCCTCTAAAATTAGATCAGCAGTCAAAAAATTTAAAGCTAATGTAGGCATTTCATTTGATGGAGATGCAGACAGAATAATCATGTGTGATGAAAGAGGAAAAATTATAGATGGAGATCAGATTATTGCTATGCTTGCTAAAAGATGGAAATCAAAAAAGATTTTAAAAGGTGGGGTAGTTGGAACCTTAATGTCTAATTATGGTTTAGAAAATTTTTTAAGAAATGAAAAAATCAGATTTTTTAGATCTAAAGTAGGGGACAGGTACGTGAAAGAAAAAATGAAAAAATTAAATTTCAATTTAGGCGGAGAGCAGTCTGGTCACATAATTCTCGGCAAATTTGCAACCACTGGTGACGGTTTACTTGTAGCCTTAGAGGTATTATTTTCACTTAGAAAGGGTAAAAAGGCCAGTGAATTACTAAATGTTTTTAAACCTTTACCTCAAATTTTGGAGAATGTAGTTGTCAAAGACAAAGATGTAATTAAAAAATTTAAATGTAAAAATGCTATTAAAAAAGCCAACAAATTCATGAATCAAAAAGGAAGAATTTTAGTTAGAAAATCTGGAACTGAACCAAAAATTAGGATTATGGCTGAGTCGTATGATAAAAGTTTAATTTTAAAATGTATAAAAATAATTAAGAAATCGATAAAGTAAATTGAAACCTAAGTCTAAAATTTTAATAATCGCAGGATCAGATTCTTCTGGTGGTGCAGGAATTCAAGCAGATATTAAAACAGTTACAGCATTAGGTGGTTATGCGATGACCGCTATTACAGCCATAACCGCTCAAAACACAACAGGTGTTAGTTCAGTAATACCCATTCACCCAAAAGACATAGAAAAACAAATTTTGTTTACATGCAAAGACATAAAACCAGATGCTATAAAAATTGGCATGCTTCATTCATCAGAAGTTATTTTTTCTGTTATAAAAGCTTTAAAAAAAGTTAAGACTAAAAAGATTATCTTAGACCCGGTAATGGTTGCTAAAGGTGGATATAAATTAATAAATGATAAAGCTATTAAAACATTAAGAGAAAAATTAATCAAAAAAGCTCATCTTATTACTCCTAATATTCCAGAAGCTGAAGTATTAACAAAGAAAAAGATCAAAAATTTAGAGGACATGATACATGCTGCCAATATTCTGCTTGAATTAGGAGTTAAAAATATTTTATTAAAAGGCGGTCACAGAAATACAAAATCTATGCAAGATGTTTTCTTAAATAAAAAAAAATTAAAAATTTTTAAAAACCAAAAAATTAAAACTAAAAATACACATGGAACTGGTTGTACATTATCGAGCGCTATTGCAACTCTCTTTGCGTGTGGAAAAACTTTAAATAAATCCTGTGAGCTTGGAATTAAATATGTTAATCAATCAATTAGATCGAATCTAAATTATGGAAAGGGTCATGGGCCAATTAATCATTTAAGCTCAATCAAAATAGATAGGAAATTCAATTAATGAAAAATGTAGTTGTTGTGGGTTCACAGTGGGGTGATGAAGGTAAAGGAAAAATTGTTGATTGGTTATCGAGCGAAGCAGATGTGGTCGTTCGTTTTCAAGGAGGCCATAATGCCGGTCATACTTTAGTTATAGACGGTGTTACTTATAAACTTAGGTTATTACCTTCAGGAATAGTCAGAAAAAAAAAAATTTCAATAATAGGAAATGGTGTAGTTATTGATCCTTGGGCATTACTTGAGGAAATAAAGGAAATCACGGCAAAAGGAGTAAGAGTTGATGAAAAAAATTTAATATTATCCGAATCTGCAAATCTTATTCTTCCTTTTCATAAAGAAATGGACGAAATAAGAGAAGATGAGGCTGGTAAAGCAAAAATAGGAACCACCAGAAGAGGTATTGGCCCTGCTTATGAAGATAAAATCGGTAGGCGATCAATCAGAGTTATGGACTTAGTTTCCGAAAACAATTTAGATAATAGATTAGAAACAGTTTTAACTCATCATAATGCAATTAGAAAAGGTTTGGGAAAGAAAATTTTTAAAAAAGATCAATTAAAGAAAGATCTTTTAAAAATTGCACCATCAATACTAAAATTTTCCCAGCCAGTTTGGAAAAGAATTGATGAATTTAAATCTAAAGGTAAAAAAATATTATTTGAGGGTGCACAAGGTATACTTTTAGACGTAGATCATGGGACATATCCTTTTGTTACTTCATCAAATACTGTAGCTTCTGCTGCTGCAACAGGAACTGGGTGTGGACCAAATACTATTAATTATGTTTTAGGTATAACAAAAGCCTATACAACCAGAGTTGGGGAAGGACCATTCCCGACTGAACTCAAAGATAAGATTGGTGAATTTTTGGGCAATACAGGAAAAGAATTTGGAACAGTTACAAGTAGAAAAAGAAGATGTGGATGGTTTGACGGAGTGCTTGTAAGACAGACAATAAAAATTTCTGGTATCAATGGAATAGCACTAACAAAATTAGATGTTCTAGACGAGCTGGATGAAATTAAAATTTGTATTGCATATGAACTTCAAGGAAAAAAAATAGATTATCTGCCAGCAGCAGTAGATGATCAGTTAAAAGTAAAACCAGTTTATAAATCCTTTAAAGGTTGGAAATCTTCCACAAAAGGAATTAAGGATTTTGACAAGTTACCGGAAAATGCAAAAGTTTATATAAGAGAATTAGAAAAATTTATTCAAGCAAAAGTATCTAGCATATCCACAAGTCCCGAAAGAAAAGATACAATTCTAATTGAAAATCCGTTTAGCTAGACGGTAGAAGATTTTTTGATTTATTAGAATTTAGCATTGCTTTTTGAAGTTTTTCAAAAGCTTTTGTTTCTATTTGTCTTATTCTTTCTCGGCTAATTTTATATTTTTTACTTAGCTCATCCAAAGTTTTTGGGTTGTTTGATAATTTTCTAGCTTTTATTATACTTCTTTCCCTATCATTTAAAATTTTTATTGCCTCATTTAAAAGGGATTTTTTTTCATCTAATTCCTGTTGCTGAGCTACATAAAGTTCCTGGTCCATACCTTCGTCCACAACCCAGTCTTGCCATTCTTCTTTTTCTCCAGTCTTGATAGGTTCGTTAAGAGATTTTTCTTGACCCATCATTCTTCGGTTCATTGAAATAACTTCTTCAGATTTTACTCCTAAACGATCTGATATTTCTTTAACCTGATCTTTTTTTAAATCTCCCTCCTGAGTTGGAGCAATCTGTTTTTTTAGTTTATTTAAATTAAAGAATAATTTTTTTTGTGCCGCCGTAGTTCCCATTTTTACCAAGCTCCAAGATCTTAAAACATATTCTTGTATTCCAGCTTTTATCCACCACATTGCGTATGTGGCAAGTCTAAAACCCTTATCAGGATCAAATTTTTTTACAGCTTGCATTAATCCAATATTGCCTTCAGAAATTAGTTCGCTTACAGGCAGTCCATATCCTCTATAGCCCATTGCAATTTTTGCTACCAACCTAAGATGACTTGTAACTAGTTTGTGTGCTGATTTTAAATTACCTCTTTCTCTCCAATTTTTTGCAAGTAAATATTCCTCTTCCGCATCAAGCATTGGAAATTTTTTAATTTGTGCAAGATATATGGAAAGACCTCCCTCTCCTGAAAGAATAGGCAAATTCGATATTTGTGTTTTTGTACTCATATGTAGTTTATATATATTTCTAAATTAAAATTTTTCAATTGGCAAATTTTTCAAGAAAATCCAGCATTTTTTTAAAATCATGCGGCAATTTGGAGTCAAAATTAACCCTCTTTTTTTTTGTGGGGTGAATAAAGCCTAGGCTTTTAGCATGAAGGGCTTGTCTTTCAAAATTAGAAAGAATTTTATCAAATTTTTTATCAATTTTTCTAAATCCTATTTTTTTCTTTCCATACTTTTTATCTCCAATAAGCCCATTACCCTTATGAGAGAGATGGACCCTGATTTGATGAGTTCTTCCAGTTTCTAAAATGCATTCTATCAAACTAATTTTTGGTATTTCTTTGCTATTAAAAACATTAAGCGTCTTATAATTTGTAATTGCTTTTTTTCCAGTTCTTTCACTTACAGACATTAATTGTCTATTTTTTCTACTTCTTGAAAGAAGCGTTGTTATTTTGCCATTAAGAGGCCTAATCACTCCCCATACTAATGCCAAATATTTTCTTTCAATAGTATGATCACTAAATTGTTTTGCTAGGTTTGCATGTGAAAAATTATTTTTTGCAATTACAATAAGACCACTTGTATCTTTATCAATCCTGTGAACTATACCTGGGCGAGACGAGCCATTTAAATCCGATAAGTTTTTTTTGCATAAATACAATAGACCATTTACTAAAGTTCCATCCTTGTTACCCGCCCCTGGGTGAACTACCATGCCGCTAGGTTTGTTTACAACAATTATTTCATTATCCTCATATATAATATTCAAGTTCATTTTTTGAGGCTTAATATTTTCGTTTTTTGATTCTTTAATCAAAATTTCAACTGAGTCCCCATACCGTATTTTTTGAGAAGGGGAGGAAATTATCTCTTTATTTATGCTGACGTTATTTGAAAGTATGAATTTTTTAATTTGAGATCTTGTAAATATTTTTAATTTTAAAGCTAAAAACTTATCAAGTCTCAAATTACCCACGGTCTTTTGCACCAAAAATGTAGTTGTTTTATTCATTTTACAGTTTAAAACATGTTAGATGCGCTCGTAGCTCAACTGGATAGAGCGTCTGACTTCGGATCAGAAGGTTGAGGGTTCAACTCCTTCCGGGCGCACCATCGTAAGTAAAAAATTAAATAATCCATTCTTTAAATTTATCTTTATTTTTTACAATATAATTTGGACAATATTTATCAACCTCAACTTTTTTATAGACAATATTTCTTCCAAATAAATCTTTTTTATTTTGAATTTTTTCTTTAATTTTTACAGGATTAACAAATTCGGGTTTGTTAAATTCTTGATGAGAATAAGAATTGATTTTTGTAATAATATCTTCTGGACGTTTTAAAAAACTAAAATGCCAGCCACCGTCCTCGATTAATTGAGGTCGTTTAGGTTTATAAAATTTCCAGAAAGGTACTTGTTTTGTTTTAATATCTCGTAGCCATTGTGGAGATTTTAAATTTTTCTTCTTACATATTTTTGTACCAGGCCAATTACCTTCACTAGTATTCAACAGATTCAGTTTTGACTGAAAATTTTTCTGTAAGAAACAAGCGTATTTCTTTTCTGGCTGAAAAAAAGATATTTTTTTTGGATTAGGAATTTCATCTATATCTGAGATCATAATAAGATCTTCATCTTGATAATTGTTATATCCTCTCGATAGAGAATTTCTTTGAAATTGATCTCTAAGATGATTTTCGTGCCAATTATTTTTATTGGCAGAAACTTTTAAAGGTAAATCATCAATTATTAAATATTCTATTTTGTTTTTAAATTTCTGAAAGTTATTTATATCAAAATTTAATTTTTTCTCTCTCCCGGCATGATCTCTCGTAGCTTCTGCAATGACAAACTTGTCTACATTTTCAGACAAAACATTAAGTCTAATATCAAGTATTAGATCCTCATCGAAATACATGAAACAATCAATTAATTTCATATTTAATTTTTACTGGTAGCAGTTGTAAAACCAATTTTTTTTTCAGGTAAATTACTAGATGAACAGTGTAGCCTCGTTCTGTCAAATATCAAAAGATCTCCAGGTTCCCATTTGTACACCATATCTACCTCTAAACCCTTAAGATTATTTATATCTTCATGGGCTAAATATTTTTTATGAGTTTCTTTGTCAAATTCTTTTTTATCAAACATATTAATGTGTTCTGATGATCTTTTGTTATAACCTTTAGCCTTTAATTCATTTGGATCAATCGAAAAAGTTGTTGAACAACCATAAAATTTATTTTTAAAAATCACTGTTTCTCCTTTTGATGTAATTGGCATCAATGTTTGTTTGTAAATAACTTTATCAAAATTAAAACCTGTGTCAGCATGAACACTAACTGGTGAAAAACTCTCTTGGAATAAACCAAGACTATTAAAGTTATCTTTAGTTTTTGGATTATCCATAAAAAAATCCCCGATTTCTAATTTTAATTTATCAATAAAAATTTTTTGTAGCTCAACTTCAAAATTATCAGACCATTTCTTTTTCATAATATTTTGCCGTTTATTAAAAATTTCTACAGGTAAATTTTTATATAGTTCTAATAAAGCTTTTACTTGATTACTATCAAAGAAATTCTTTACAACCCTGGTTTTTCCCTCATTTTTTTTTATTTCTTCGAGCAATTTATGCATAGAAAATTATTCTCCCATATTAATCAATGTTCCTCTGACTTTAGCTCCAAAATATGAAGTATAAAAAATTATTACTCCTAATATGAAGTAAACTATAGATATAGATATTGATTTAATTATGTCGAAATAATTTACATTTCCATTTAGCAAAATGCTTCTCATTTCTTCGAAAATATGAACTAAGGGCAGTGCTTTTGCTATAATTTGTAGTTCATTTGGTAAGATTTCAATAGGATAGTAAATACACCCAAGTGGAGCTAGAAAAAATAAACTTGCCCAAGCAATATTTTCAAATGAAGGACCAAATCTAAGTAACCCAGATGTCACTAAAAGACCCAAAGTGATACCAAAAAGATATAATGATAATAATAAAAACAAGAGTGGAATTCCCAGATTAAAAACAGAGACACCAAAAAGAGGTATTGCCAAAATTGCTGCAGGCACCATTCCAATCATCGCTCTCAAAATAGCTGTAAAGGTAAGAGAGGTTATCATTTCACTAATAGTTATAGGTGCTATGAATAAGTTCGTGAAGTTTCTACTCCAAATTTCTTCTAAAAACATCATATTAAAACTTATACTAACTCTAAATAAAAAATCGTATAAAATGGCTGCAGTAAGAATTATTCCAACTGTATTGCTATAATATTCTGAATTTAAAGTAAAAAATTTAGAAATAAAGCCCCAAAGAAAAATTTGAACTGTAGGCCAATAAACTAAGTCAATTATTCTAGGTAGAGAATTGCTTATTAAATACATATGTCTTAGAGCCAAAGCATATATTTTATTAAAGCTCATTTTCACTCCTGGCTAATTTTAGAAATGTATCTTCAAGGTTATTCCTACCGTGTTTATCAATAATTTCTTTGCAAGTTCCTCTATCAATAATTTTACCTTTCTTCATCATTATTATACTGTCACACAATCTTTCAACTTCGGCCATATTGTGAGAAGCAAGAAGTATAGTTACTTTATTTTTAGAACTATAATCCTGAATGTAACTTCTCACAAAATCTCCTATATCTGGATCTAAACTTGCGGTAGGCTCATCCAGCAGTAAAATTTCTGGTTTGTTTATCAACGATTTTGCTAAAGATACTCTGTTTTTTTGTCCAGATGATAGTTCACCAGTTTTTCTATCAAAAAAATCTTTTATATCTAAGTCTTCAGATATTTCCTCTATTCTTTCTTTCCGATTCTTAACTCCATAAAGTCTTCCATAAACCTCCAAGTTTTGTCTTACGGTAAGTTTTTTTGGTAATTCTATGTAAGGTGATGCAAAGTTAATTCGGGCTAATATATCATTTCTCTTATAAGACTCTAAATTTTTATCATCAATAATTATTTGACCGCTACTTGGTTTAATTAGACCAAGTATCATTCCTATTGATGTAGTTTTTCCACATCCATTTGGCCCAAGTAAGCCAAGAGTCTTATTTTTTTCAATATTAAAATTTATGTTATTTACTGCAAAGTTATTTTTGAATTTTTTTGAAAGATTTTTTAATTGTATAAACATTTAATATGCAGCTTTTTTTAATCTATCGTTTATAGCTATTCCAATTTTATTATTTGGAATCTTAACTACATTTATTTTTTTAAAACCTAAATTTTTAATTTTTCTCAAAGTCTTGTATAAATTTCTAGCAGCTTCTTTTATGTCACCACTTTTACTTAAATTAAATATATTTTTGTTACTTTTATACTTTTTTCCAAAAACTATTAATGCGGCTTTATCATCCATGCTCTTACAGTTAAGTTTGATAGGTATACCTGGTGAATAATGTCTTTTTAGAAGACCTGGTGAGATCAATTTATTTGTCTTTTTCAAAAAAGATACCTGTTTTTTTAAAACTTTATTAATATCTTTACTACTGATAGCCCCGGGTCTAAGTATTTGAATTTTTTTATTAAAATTAATAACAGTAGACTCCAATCCAATCGTAGATCTACCACCATCTAAAATGAATTTAATTTTACTACCAAATTCATCTATAACATCATTGCTGCTTACTGGGCTTACCGCAGAAGATAAATTTGCACTTGGAATAGCTAATGGAAAATTCAAATTTTTTAGCAATTTTCTAATAATTTTGTTTTTAGGAAATCTAATAGCAATAGTTTTCAAATTTGAATTTGCTAAAAAAGATATTTTTGAATTTTTTTTCTTTTTTAAAATATAAGTTAGAGGTCCTGGAGAAAACTTTTTATAAAGCTTTAAAAATTCATCTTTTATATACGCATCCTTTTTTAAAGATTTAAGGTTATAGTAATGAATAATTAATGGATTTTTCAACGGCCTTTTTTTAAGTTTATATATTTTCTTTACTGAAATATTCGAATAGGCATTACCTGCTAATCCATAAACTGTCTCAGTAGGTACAGCAATTATATCGTTTTTTATTAAAATTTTTTTTGCTTTATTGAAATTTCGGGTAGTATTTTTATAGATATTTTTCATATTAAGATTATTATAAATTTTATGAAAACGAAAAATATTCCAACTGATATAAAAAGTAAATCATTAAACGAGGCAAAATCAGAAATATCAGAAATACTTGAAAGATTAGAAAATAATCAGGTTGATCTTGAGGCTTCAAAGAAGGACTATGATAGGCTTTTAGCTTTAAATAACCATATAGACAATCTTTTTAGGGAAAAGCTTAACAATATTAGAGAATTAAAAATAAAAAAATAATTTTTTAAAGATATGCGATTTGAAATAAAAAATAATTCAAAAAAAGTAGATAAATTTTTAAAAAGCTATTTTAAAAAGCAGGATTATTCGAATTTAATATCACCCATGAAATATGGAACTTTGAACGGAGGAAAGAAGATTAGATCTACTATTATTTTAAATACCGCAAAAATATTTAATCTTAGTTTTAAACAAGTAATTAATATTTGTGCAGCGGTAGAATGTATTCATTCATATTCTTTAATCCATGATGATCTACCCTGTATGGATAATGATAGAGTTAGAAGGGGAAAGCTCTCAACACATATTAGATTTGGAGAATCAACAGCAATTCTTGCTGGTAATTCTTTATTAACACTTGCATTTGAAATAATTGCTGACAAAAAATACAAAATCAAATCCTCAACTAAAGTTGAACTTATAAAAAGCTATCTGAATGCGTAGGTCACACTGGAATTGCTGGTGGACAATTTCTTGATTTAAGTTATGAAAAAAGAAAAATAGGATCTTTAAAAATTATTGATATGCAAAAAAAGAAAACAGGCAAACTATTTCAATTTTGTTGTTTAGCTCCCGCAATTATATCGGGTAAAAATAGCAAAATAAAAAAAGAAATGAGTTTAATTGGAGAGGAATTAGGCTTTTTATTTCAAATGGCGGATGATTTTTTAGATATAAAAGGAAGCAAGAAAAATGTTGGAAAACCAGTCAAGAAAGATAAAAAAAAGGGCAAATCCACACTTATAAAATTATTGGGGTATAAAAAAACATTAGAGTTTGCTTTAACTAGAAAAAAATTGATAATAAATAAATTAAAAAAATATGGAATTAAATCAAATAGATTAATAAAAATAACTGATTTCATATTAGACAGAAGTTATTAATGAGCGAAAAATTATTAGATAAAATTAATTATCCTGCAGATTTAAGGAAACTCAAAAAAAATCAATTAGAACAAGTGTCTAAAGAATTAAGATCTGAGGTAATTGATGTTGTTTCAGAAACCGGAGGTCATTTAGGCGCCGGGCTCGGAGTAGTTGAATTAACAGTAGCTTTGCATTACGTATTTAACACTCCTAAAGACAAATTAGTATGGGATGTTGGTCACCAATGTTATCCGCACAAAATTATTACAGGAAGAAAAGATAGAATAAAAACTCTTCGTAAAGGTGGTGGCCTTTCAGGTTTTACAAAGAGAGCAGAAAGCGAATATGATCCTTTCGGAGCAGCACATAGTTCTACTTCAATTTCATCTACTCTTGGAATGGCAACTGCTAAAAGATTGTCTAATGATAACAATAATGTAATAGCTGTAATTGGGGACGGCGCAATGAGTGCGGGAATGGCGTATGAAGCTATGAACAATGCCGGTGCAATGAAATCAAAGTTAATAGTAATTTTAAATGACAATGATATGTCTATTGCCCCACCTGTTGGAGCAATGAGCAAATATCTAGCCAAACTACTTTCAGGAAAAATTTATTTTAGTTTTAGAGAAACATTAAAATTAATATTTTCAGCTTTTTCTAAAAGATTTTCAAAAAGCGCCGGTAAAGCAGAAGATATATTACGTAGCATGGTTACAGGCGGAACACTTTTTAACGAATTAGGATTTTATTACATAGGCCCTATAAATGGACATGATGTTACAAATCTAGTCTCTATTTTGGAAAATGTAAAAAATTCAAAATATAATGGCCCAATACTTATACATGCTATTACAAAGAAAGGGAAAGGATACAAACCTGCAGAAGAATCTGGGGACAAGTATCACGGAGTATCAAAATTTAATGTTTTAACCGGCGAACAATCCAAAGGAAAATCTAAATCACCATCCTATACAAAAGTTTTTGCTCAAACTTTGATCAAACATGCAGAAAATGATACAAAAATTGTTGCTATTACTGGTGCAATGCCATCAGGCACAGGTTTAGATTTATTTGAAAAAAAATTTCCAGAAAGAATGTTTGATGTTGGTATTGCAGAACAACACGGCGTGACTTTTGCTGCGGGTTTAGCAACTGAGGGTTATAAGCCTTTTGCAGCTATTTATTCAACTTTTTTACAAAGAGCATATGACCAAGTTGTTCATGACGTTGCTATACAGTCATTACCAGTAAGGTTTGCAATTGATAGAGCAGGCCTAGTTGGAGCAGATGGACCAACTCATGCAGGATCATTTGATATAACTTATTTATCAACTTTACCGAATTTTGTTGTAATGGCTGCGAGTGATGAAGCCGAGTTAGTTAGAATGATTAATACCTCAGTGAACATAAATGATAAACCATCTGCTTTTAGATACCCAAGAGGAAATGGAATTGGAGTTGAATTACCAAATATTAAAGAAGTCCTTGAAATAGGAAAAGGCAAAATGGTTGCAGAAGGAAAAAAATTAGCTATTTTAAATTTTGGTGCGCGATTAAGTGAATGTAAAAAGGCTTACGAAATTTTAAAGAAAAAAGGAATTTCAGTAAGCATATTCGATGCAAGATTTGTTAAACCTTTAGATGAAAAACTTATCATTGAGTTAGCATCAAATCATGAAGCTATAATAACACTTGAAGAAGGATCAATAGGTGGATTTGCTTCACATGTTACGAAATTATTATCTGATAGAGGATTTTTTGATAAAGGTTTAAAATTTAGATCAATGATACTGCCAGATAAATTTTTAGATCAGGACACCCCTGATAACATGTATAAAGCGGCTGGTTTAGATTGTAACGGTATAGTAGAAAAAGTTGAAAGTATTTTAAATTCAAATATTGTAATCGCAAAAAATAAAAATCTTTCTTAACCGCATTGAGCTCTATTCATAAGAAAGTGATCTAACAATACACAAGAAAGCATTGCTTCTCCAATTGGAACTGCTCTAATACCGACACACGGGTCATGTCGACCTCTAACAGAAATTTTAGTATTCTTACCGCTCTTATCAATAGTTTCTCTACTATTAACAATTGATGAAGTTGGTTTCACTGCAAAGGAGGCAACAATTTCTTGACCAGAAGATATACCTCCAAGTATACCCCCAGCATTGTTTCCTTTAAATTTTATTTTTCCGGATTTTGATCTCATCTCGTCGGAGTTTTCTTCTCCAGATAAATAAGCAGAGCTCATACCCGATCCTATATTTACACCTTTAACAGCATTTATACTCATTAATGCTGATGAAATGTCAGCGTCCAATTTTGAATAAATTGGTGCACCAAGTCCCGCAGGAACACCATTTGCTCTTAATTCAATAATAGCTCCACATGATGAACCGGATTTTCTTACTGCCAAAAGATATTTCTCCCAAAGTTTAACTGATTTTCTATCAGGACAGAAAAAAGGGTTTTTTTTTATTTCATTATTATCCCAATTATTTTTATCACAACCCATAAGACCTAATTGAATTACAGCTCCGATAACATTAAATTTTTTTCCAATAATATTTTTTAAGACTATTTTTGCAATTGCTCCTGCAGCTACTCTAGAGGCAGTTTCTCTTGCCGATTGTCTACCACCACCTCTATAGTCTCTAATCCCGTATTTTTTAAAATAAGTAAAATCTGCATGACCTGGTCGAAATTTGTTTTTAATAGACTCATAATCTCTTGATCTTTTGTCTTCATTTCTTATTAATATTGAAATCGGTGTTCCTGTTGTTCTTCCATTGAACACACCTGAAAGTATTTCAATTTTGTCTGACTCTTTTCTCTGTGAGACAAATTTTGAATTACCAGGCCTTCTTCGATTCATGTCTTTTTGTATATCTTTCTCAGATAAGGCTATATTTGGAGGACAACCATCAACAATACATCCAATAGCAGGACCATGTGACTCACCCCATGTGGTAAACCTAAATATTTTTCCAAAAGTATTAAAAGACATCGATATTTAATGTATAAATTATTTTATATAATATATGAATCAAAAAAGTGGCCAAAATTCGCTAGGACTGGATCTTTGTTTCGAAGAA
>MDTB01008382.1_pt1 | contig 31648 bp, 29 predicted proteins | sample 811161 | NCBI WGS metagenome assembly MDTB01 (sample SAMN05326650, study PRJNA326480) | marine metagenome | isolation source: seawater | place: Mediterranean Sea | collected 2009 | reverse complement strand
GCTAAGTATTTTTGCTCTTATTTGATGTATGATTTTTCCAGTATCAATACCTTCGTTTAAAATCATAAAAGTTGCTCCAAATAATTGTGGCTCATTATTAACTAAAGTCCACACATTAGTTCCTGATCCTCTATAGTATGGTGATAAACCTAGGTGTAAATTAATTATTCTATTTTTAAATAGTTCAATTATCTCTTTTTTTATGATTGAGCATCCGAAGCAGATAATAATGTCTGGATTCAAATTTTTGATTTTTTTTATAATCTTTTTATCATTGATTTGACCTTTTTTAATAAATTGAATTTTACTAAAATTAAATTTTTTATTAAAATTTGAAAAAAATTTCTTTTCTGAATTTTTTCTTAATTCAAAATGTTTTTTTAAAATATAAGATTTAAATAATTGTTTACCTATTCTTTTTTTGATATCTTTTTTGCTATTCTCACTAAATGTTTTTAAAATATTAATCTTATTTTTCAAAAGAAAATTGTGAAGAAATAAGTGTCTATCTTCTCTTCCTGTGAAAAGAATTATCTTTTTTTTTTTCATTATCTCTCACTTAATTAAGTTATTTAATTTTAATAATTTTAAAATTTCTCTTTTTTTTAAAAATTTAACTTTATTTGAGTCTAATTTTATGAATCTTTTCGTGTTGTGCTTTGTATTTAAAATTTTCTTTTTAAAATCAATTACAAACATATCATTTTTTTCTTCAGCTACTTTACTTTCTTCTTTTGTCATCAACATTTCACTAAACTTTTCCTTAGTTGCTAGACCAATCTCGCTAATTGAGATTCTTTTATACTTTTTTTTATAATAATCTTTTAACACCTCAGCTAATTCTAATATTTTAATTGAATACATACTTTTGAAAATGAATATTTCTTTTCCTTTCATTATACTGATTGATTTAAATATTAATTTAACTGCATCTTCAATTGTCATTATAAACCTTGTCATTTTTTTTGAAGATAAATTCATATTCTGAGTTGTTTTAATTTGATTTATAAATCTAGGAATTACAGATCCTCTTGAACCAAGAATATTTCCAAATCTTACACATGATATTTTTGTTTTTTTGAATTAAAAGATTTATTTTTTTCTAATGCAATTTTTTCTGCCTTAAGTTTAGATAAACCCATATCACTTGTTGGATATACAGCCTTGTCCGTGCTAACAAATATAAATTTCTTAACTTTATTTCTTATTGATGCGTTAACAATATTTTTTGTTCCCAAGATATTTGTTTTTATGGCTTCCTTTGGATTATATTCACAAATTGAGACATGTTTCATTGCCGCTGCATGAATAACAATATCAATATTTTTTGTAGCATCTAAACATCGATTATAATCTCTTATATCTCCATAAAGTAATCTAAACTTTTTTCTTTCCATTCTTTCATTCACGTTAAATGATTTCATATTCGTATCTATATTTTCAAGCAATTCGTGCAAACCATTTTCATCATTACTCATTGCTCTTACTACTTTGAAATTATTATATTTAATTATATTCATCACTATTGAACTTCCTATTGTTCCTGTTGCGCCTGTGATCAAAATTCTTTTACTTTTAAAAACTTTTTTCATATTTTTTTAAAATTTTATTAAGTGTGCTTTTTATATTTTTTTTTTTCCATTTGGCTAATTTATTTAATTTTTCAATTGATATCATTTGTGAAGAGTCTTTATTTAGAGACATCTTATTTTCAACAATCTCTATTTTATTATTCAAAAATCTTTTAAATAAAATTTTAATTTTTGATAATTCTATATTTTCATTACCAATATTTATTATTAATTTTTTTTTTGGCGATTTGATTATAATTATTATTGCTTTAACAGCGTCTTGCATATGTACCATATTTCTTTTTGTTTTTATATTTGAGAAATATATTTTTTTTTCTTTTTTTAAACTTGAAAAAAATTTTTTAAAAAAGCCGTTATTTAAACTTTCGTCATAAACATTTGCTAGTCTCAAAATATGATAATTTAAAGCATTTTTTTTTAAATAATTTTCTACTTTATATTTTAATTTTGCATAAAAACTTACTGGACTTAATTTTGAATTTTCTAATGCTTTATTTTTTTTAAAACCATAAACTAAACAAGTTGATATAAAAATATAATTTATATTTGGATTTACTTTATTAATTATTTCTATCAAATTTTTATTTCCTTGAACTATTACTTTTTTCAACCTTTTTTTATTAAAATCATTTTGGCCTGTAAGATTAATAATATTACTTATATCTTTGGAAATGTATCTCTTTAAAGTTTTTTTGTTAAGAACATCTATTTTACCTTTAGAATGGGATGGTAAAATCAATTTATATTTTTTTTTTAATGATTTAGTTAAAGATTTTCCAATATAACCGCTAGAACCAATAACTAAAATTTTTTTCATTTTTAATATGTGTTCTGCTTTTGCAGTTTAATTTTGCCCAAATTGAGTGACTCAATTATTTTTACAATTTTTTTTGATGATCCTCCGTTTCCATAAGGGTTTTTAAATTTTATTATTTTTTTATTAAATGATTTACTTAAAGCTTTTTTAATTCCTAATTTAATTTCTCTTGGGGTATACCCGACATCAATAATATTTTTACCTTTATATCTACCTTGTTGTCTTGAGCCAATGTTTACTGTTGGTTTTTTAAATGTTGCTGCCTCGTGAATACCAGAACTAGAATTTCCAAGTATTAAACTACAATTTTTTAATAAGGTCTTATATTCAGAAAGATTTAGGTGTTTAGCAAATTTAATTTTACTGCTTTTAATTTTTTTTATAACAGTTTTTGCTCCATAATCATTGTTAGGTAAAATTATAAAAATATTTAATTTTAAACTGTTAAGTACTGTAAAAATATTTTCGATGTGTTTTTTAATTAATTTTTTTTCACTTGTTACTGGATGTTGTATTACTAAGATATAACCTTTACTAACATCAATACCGTATTTTTTTTTCATATAATCGTTACTTTTTTGATTAGTATTTATCAATGCATCAATAGAAGGGCATCCAACTGAAAATATAGATTTAGGATCTTCACCCATTTTAATTAACCTTTTTTTTGCATCGAAATTTGACACAAAATGAAGATGAGAAAATTTGCTCATTGCATGTCTCAAAGACTCATCAATATTTCCAGAAACTTCGCCTCCTTGTATGTGAGCCACTGGGATGTTCATGTGGGCACCTATGGTAGTTAAAGCAAAATTTGCAGCTATATCAAATCCGGATAAAATAAAATCAGGTTTTTCCTTTTCTAAAATTTGTGTTAAATTTTTAAAACATCTTGATAAGGCTCTGCTCATGCCTCCAATATCATCATTTTTTAGATATTTTTTATCAAATATTTTAAATGTATGTGAAATTTTAAACCCATCCTGTTTTATTTCATTAATTGTCTTTCCAAATCTATCTTCTAAATGAATTCCTGTTACGACTAAAATATATGTTAAGTTTTTTTTTTTTATTTCCTTTAAGATTTCTTTGAATCTACTGTAATCAGCTCTTCTTTCAGTAACAATTAAAATTTTTTTTTTCGACTTCATAATTCTTATTTTAAACTTGTTTTTTTAATTTGAGTATTTTTTTTTATTTTATGTAAAACTTTTTTTCCAATGATTGTTTTATAATTCTCTATATTAAAATCTCCATTACCTGGTCTTTTAAGAAAAAAATTTTCCAGACTTAATTTTTCTCCTGGAAATATATCTTTAGTAGCTACTGCAGAAGCAAAAGCAAAATTAATAGTTTTTTGCTCTTCTTTAACTGGTTTTTTTTTATTAGAGCTTCTTGCTAAAAAAATTTGTTCTGATCCATAAATTAATTCTCTTAATTCTTTAGGATCCATTGAAGCAGAAATATCTGGACCTTTTATTTTTTTTGAGTCGACAAAATGTTTTTCCACAATGGATGCTCCTAATGAAACAGCTCCTAAAGCCGAATAAATGTTAGCAGTATGATCAGATAAACCAACTACAGCTTTAGGAAAGTTTTTTTTTATTATATCAATATCATTCAGTCTTACTAACTTAGCAGGCGTAGGATATATATTTGTACAGTGTAGTAGCGCATAAGGAACTTTGTATTTTTCAATAATTTTTGTAGCAGGTTTAATTGTTTTAATCGAGTTCATGCCCGTACTTAAGATTATAGGTTTTCTTTTTTTAGCTATATAATCTACAAGCAAATAATTATTGCATTCTCCAGAGCCAATTTTATAGGCAGGAACTTTAAATTTTTCTAATCTATCAACTGCTTTTCTTGAAAAAGGGGTACTTATAAATATTTTTTTTTTACTTTGAATAAATTTCATTAATTTAAATTCTTCTTCCTGATTCAAAGAACAATCTTCAATGATCTTATAAATATTTGTGTTAGAATTTCCCGGTTTAATTTTTTTAGCTTCTAAAGACATCTCATCTTCTGCAACATGTGTTTGATGTTTTATTATCTCTGCTCCATTTTTTATTGCAGAGTTAGCAATGTTAATTGCTCTTTCAATTGATCCATTGTGATTAATGCCAATTTCAGCAATAATTATAGGTTTAAATTTATAACCAATTTTAATGTTTTTTATTTTAATAAAATGATTTTTCATGAATTAATTTTTGGTCAAGCAAGCTTTTTATATGATTTACAGTTTATTTTCCTATCATTTAAGTTTAAAATTGTTCAATTATTGAACGCTTTAGTTTACAATAATAGTAATTTAATGTAAATAAGAATTATGAAACTGAAGAAAGATGAATTCGAAACTTTAAGACAAATTGATGTTGGTAGTATCAATTCACAAAGAAAAATGGCCGAAAATTTAGGTTTTAGTTTAGGCAAACTGAATTACTGTCTTAACAGCCTAAAAGAAAAAGGTTTCATAAAATTGAAAAATTTTAGAAAGAGTAAAAATAAGTTAGGGTATAGTTACATTTTAACACCAAGAGGATTTTCAGAAAAAATAAAATTAACCATAAATTACATGAATAGGAAAATGAAAGAGTATGATGAATTAAAAATGGATTTTGAAAGACTAAAGGCAATAAAAAAAAAAAAAATACAAAAGAAATAACTTCAATTACAGCTGAAGATTAATAAAAAAATAAGGAGTAATATAAATGTTTAATAATAAAGTAGTTTTGGTAACTGGTGGTACTGGTTCTTTTGGGAAAAAATTTGTAAAAAAATTATTAGACGATTTTAATTGTAAAAAAATTGTTATTTTTTCACGAGATGAACTAAAACAATTTGAACTAAGAGGCGCTCTATCAAAACATAAAAGAGCAAGATCTCTAAGATTTTTCTTAGGGGACATAAGAGATAAAAGTCGATTGCTTACTGCTCTTAACAATGTTGACTACGTAATACATTGTGCGGCCTTAAAACAAATTGAGGCAGCAGAGTACAACTCTCAAGAGTGTGTCAAAACTAATATTATAGGAACTCAAAATGTGATCGAAGGTTGTATTGATAAAAATGTGAAAAAAGTAATTTCGCTATCAACAGATAAAGCTGTTGATCCAATAAATCTTTACGGTGCCACAAAACTTGCTGCAGACAAACTTACTATTTCTTCAAACCTAATATCTGTACATAAGGATACAATTTTTTCAGTAGTCAGATACGGAAACGTAATTAATTCAAGAGGTTCAGTTATACCGTTTTTTAAATCTCTATTAAAAGAAAAATCAAAATTTATACCACTGACGCATTCTGACATGACAAGATTTTTTATAAGTCTAGAGGATAGCGTAGAATTTGTTATTAAGTCATTTTATAGAATGAAAGGTGGAGAAGTATTTATACCAAAGCTACCATCAATAAAAATTAAAGACATAATCAAGGCTCTTGACTCAAAAATTAAAATTAAGATTACTGGAATTAGACCTGGAGAAAAAATTCATGAAGTTTTATGTCCTGAAAATTTATCACACTTAACTTTAGATTTTAAAGATCATTTAGTTTTAAAACCAAGTATTGACTTAAACAAAAATTATAACATTAACGCTTTAAAGGAAAAAGGTAAATTAGTTAAAAAAGATTTCATTTATTCATCAGACAGAAATAAAAAATTTTTAAATATCAAAGAAATAAAAAAGATTATTGATAGTCACGATGATACCTTATAGTAGACAAAAAATAACTTTCAAAGATATTTCTGCAGTTAATAAAGTTTTAAAATCAAATTATTTAACTCAAGGAAAGACAATTGAAACTTTTGAAAAAAAAATATGTAATTTAGTTGGGGCAAAGTTTGGTGTAGCTAATAACAGCGGTACAAGTTCACTTCATATTGCGTGCATCGCTTTAGATTTAAAACCTAATGAATATTTATGGACAGCTGGTAATTCTTTTGTTGCATCAGCTAACTGCGGAAGATACTGCGGGGCCAAAGTTGATTTTGTAGATATTAATCCAGACACTTTTAATATTGACCCGGATATTTTAGAATATAAATTAAGAAAAACTCCTAAAAAAAAAATTCCAAAAATTTTAGTAGTTGTCCATTTTGCTGGAGAACCAGCAAATATGGAGAAAATATATAAGCTTAAAAAAAAATACAATTTTAAAATAATAGAAGATGCCTCTCATGCACTGGGTTCAAAAATAAAAAAAAGTTCAATAGGTTCATGTAAATATTCAGATGTGACAGTTTTTAGCTTTCATCCAGTTAAACCTATTACTACCGCAGAGGGCGGCATTGTAACTACAAACAACAAAGATCTTTTTATAAAAATGCAAATGTTGAGAAATCATGGAATAACGAGAGATTATAATTTGTTTAAAAAAAAAATTAAAGCTTATTGGTATTATGAACAGCAACTCCTAGGATTTAATTACAGAATGAATGATATTGAAGCTGCTTTGGGAATTAGTCAGTTAAAGAAATTAAAAAATTTTACTTCAGAAAGAAAAAAAATTGTAAAATTATACAGAAGATTACTAAGCGATCTTCCTATAAAGTTTCAAATTTTATCATCAAAAAACACCTCATCTCATCATCTTTGTGTTTTAAAACTTAATTTAAAGATTATTAAAAAGAAATATGAAAAAGTATTTAATGAATTTAGAAAAAGAAAATTAGGTATAAATCTTCATTATTTACCAATTTACGGCCATCCATATTATAAAAAATTAAAAAAATACAAAAAATTAAAAAACACAGAAAATTATTATAAATCAGCTATATCCATTCCTGTATTTCCAGGTTTAACCAAAAAACAACAATTTGGAATTTGTAAAACTATTAAAAAAATAATCTTAAAGTAAAATATGTTTTCAAATAAATCAAAGGCATTGGTTCATTTACAAGAAAAAAAAAAACTTATTTTTAATATACCTGAATTTATAATAATCAAGATAATTGATTGGAAAAAAAATAAAAAAATTATTCTACAAACAATTAAAAAAAAATTTAAAAATGATCTTTTAATTATTAGATCTTCAGCATCAGATGAAGATAAGAAATTAAACACTAGTGCAGGTAAATATGAGTCAATAGCAAATGTTAGGGCTTCAAATGCTAATAAATTGGAAAAGTCAGTCAATAGAGTAAAAATGTCAATTAGCAAGAGAAGAAAATTAAATAGTGCAGATCAAATCATAATTCAGAAAATGATTAAAAATGTATCAATGAGTGGTGTAGTTTTTACTAAATTAATTGAGAATGGTTCAAATTATTATTCAATTAATTATGATGATATTTCTGGCAAAACTAATCTAGTAACTTCTGGAAGTTCAGAAAATTCAAACAAGATGTTATATATTAGAAGAGATCATATTTATTCTTTGAGATCTAAAAGATTTTTATCTTTAATAAAAGCTGTTAAAAATTTAGAGAAAAACTTTGGATCAGATGAACTGGATATTGAATTCGCGGTTGATAAAAATTTAAAACCTTTTTTATTTCAAGTAAGACCATTAATCTTTAGAAAAAAAAGTCAAGAAAATCTTAAAAACAAAGTAGACAAAATACTACTTCGAACATCAAATAAAATTTACGATAAGTTAAATAAAAAAAATTTGAGATTTGGGAAAAAAGGTCTTTTTGGCAATATGCCAGATTGGAACCCAGCTGAAATAATCGGGCAACATCCCTCAGATCTTTCAAAATCTCTTTTTTCAATACTCATAACTAATGATATTTGGTCTAAAGCAAGAGAAGAAATAGGATATCAATCTTTATCTCAAAAAAAACTTGTACATTATTTTGCAGGCCAACCTTATGTGGATGTAAGATTAAGTTTTAACTCTTTTTTATTAGAAGAAACATCATCGAAAGTTAAAGAGAAACTCATTAATCATTGGCTGGGTCTATTAAAACTTTATCCTGAAAATCATGATAAAGTAGAATTTTCTATAAGTTTAAATTGTTTTACCTTCGATGATTATAAAAAATTTAAATATAAATTACCTAAAAATATAACCAAGAAAGAAAGAAGAGCACTATTAAAATCTTTAAAAAGGACTACTTTAAATTTTATCGAAAATACAGATATTATAAACAAACAAATTAAAAAAATAGAACAACTGGACAAAGAAGTTTTAAGAAAACCTAAAACTGATAATTTGATCTCAAAAATTAAATATAAAATTCAATTATGTAAAAATCTTGGTACTTTACCATTTTCTATTTTAGCTCGTTTCGCATTCATTTCACAGTCAATGATAGACTCATTAATAAACAAAGAAATTATTACACATTATGAAAGAGATAATTTTTTAAGAAATATCAAAACTGTAACATCAAGTTTTTTAGAAGATTTAGAAAATTTTAAAAAGGGAAAAATTAAAAAAACTTTTTTTTATAAAAAATATGGTCATCTTAGACCTGGAACATATGATATTCTGTCAAAAAATTATAAAGATTTAAAATTGTTATCAAAAATTGACAGAAAAAAAATAGCAAAAAACAAACATGAAAACTTTTATTTATCAAAAAAATCAAAATTAAATTTTAAAAAAGTTCTAATTAAAAATGGTATATATAATTTATCACCTGAAGATTTTTTTAATTTTTTTTATAAATCTATAAAGTTTAGAGAAAAAGCAAAATTTATTTACAGCAAATATATTAATCAAATTTTAATTTTACTATCTAAATATGGAAGAATTTATAAATTAAGTAAAAAAGAACTTTCTTTTCTTGATTTAAATAAGATTTTTTCTATAGAAAAAAGATTTTCTAGTAGTATGAAAAAAAGATTAGAATTTAAAAAATTAATTAAAAAAAATAAAATTCATGATGAAATTAATAAAAGAATAAAATTGCCACAATTAATTTTTGATAAGTCAGCTGCACATATTATTCCACATATCACTAGTACTCCAAATTTTATAACTTCTAAAAAGATAACATCCAATATTCAGGAAATAAGTTCACGTAATTTTAATATTAAAATATCCCAAAAAATTGTACTAATAGAGAATGCAGATCCAGGATTTGACTGGATATTTGAAAAAGGAATTAATGGGCTCATCACAAAATATGGAGGTGCAAATTCTCATATGGCAATAAGGTGTAGTGAGTTAAATCTACCAGCAGCAATAGGTATAGGAGAAAAAAAGTACTTAGAACTAACGAACAATGAAAATAGAAGTATTGAACTTAATTGTTTGTTAAAAAAAATAGATGTAATCAAATGGTAATTTGGATAATCGGTAAATCAGGAGTTGGAAAAACTACCGTTGGAAGATTAATTTATAAAGAATTAAAAAAAAAAGAAAAAAATACCTTTTTTTTAGACGGAGATGAGGTAAGAAAAATTTGGGGCAAAAATCTAGGCCACTCTTTAAAAGGGAGAAGATTAAATGCAACTTATATTTTTAAGTTGTGTGAAATTTTAGATAAACAAAAAATTAATGTCGTTTGTTGTATAGTATCAATTTTTCCTGATCTGCAAAGAAAGGCCAAAAAAACTTACAAAAACTTCTTTCTTACTTATTTAAAGGCACCTATTAATGTACTTAGAAAGTCAAGAGATAAGAAAAAAATTTATAGAAACTTTTTTTTAAAGAAAATAAAAAATGTTGTAGGAATTGATATTCCATTTCCAAAACCTCATAAGCCTAATTTAACAATAAATTCTTATGGAAAAAATAGTCCTGAAAAAATTAAAAATAAAATTTGTAAAAAATTAAAAATATAATGATAGAGATCATATTCTTAATTTTTGTAATAATTTTGATTTTAGAATTATCTATTAAAAATTTTGCTCTTATAATTAGAAAAAAATTTCAATGGATGATAGTTGATAATGTTGATGAAATTCCGGTTTTTAAAAAGGATTTAATTAAAAAATTTAAAGATAATTCCTTTAATTACATCTTAGGGTGGGACAATAAAAAAAATTCTAGCAGAAATGAAGAAGTAAAATCTGTCGGCGAGTTGAGAAATGAAAAATTTAAAAAAGTTTTTTATTCATTTGATAAATTAGGAGCGAGAAATGATAAAAATAATGAAAAAAAAAGAAAACTTTATACAAGTTTTGGTGATTCATTTGTTTTTTGTAAACATGTTAAAAATAATGAAACATGGCAAAATGAACTATCAAAACTTACTAAATCATACGTTACTAATTATGGCGTAAATAACTTTGGTATTGATCAAGCATTAATAAAATATAAATTAAAAAAAGATAATTCAAAAATAGTTTTTTTAGGTTTTGTGCCTGAAACAATTATTAGAATTCACAGCAGCTGGAAACATTACAGTGAATATGGAAACATATTAGGATTTAAACCTAAATTTGAATGGAAGAAAAATAAACTTACACTCATAAAAAATAATCTTAAGAGGCCAGACGATTTGCTTCTTGATGAAAAAGTAAAAAAAATAATTAATTTAGTAAAAAAAAAAGATTTATGGTATAAAAATAAGTTTTCTAATGATGTGCTGAAATTTCCTTTTGTTTTTCAAATTTTTAAAAATTTGAAGAGAAATTTTTCTATTTTTTTCTTTTTCATATTTTTTTTTCTCACAAAAAAAAATTATTTTTATAATTTAGCATGGAAAACTGTTTTAGCTGAAAATTTTAAACTTGTTCTTTCATGCTATAAATTAGAGAAATCAAAACAACTTTTATTAGAAATTATAAATCAATTTATCAGGGAAGTGAAAAAAAACAAATCAATTCCTATTATAATTATTTTTCCATATAAACAAGATTTGGATTATCTGAAAAAAAATAAAAGAAAGTATTATGTTGATGTCATTAATAAATTTAAAAGTAAAACTAAATTAATTGATCTATCTGATACGTTAGTAAAAAAGAGATACTCAAGTTATTATAATTCTAATTATTTTGGATCTCATCTTACTAAGAGTGGAAACAAAATGTGTGCTAAAATAATTTTTAATTACTTAAAAAAGATATGAAAAAAATAATTGTAACTCAAAGAATGTATAAAGATTTTGACACTAAGGAAAATAAAGATTGCTTAGACGTGAGACTTTCTGAATTTTTAATAGAGTCTAAATTGTTACCAATTATTGCACCAAACTCATTGTCAAAATTTTCAAAAAAAAAATTTACCGAATATTTAAATATAATCAAACCTGAGGGATTAGTGTTATCAGGGGGTGAAGATTTTGGAGTTAATAAAATGAGAGATCTTACTGAAATCAAGCTATTAAAATATTTTGTTCAAAAGAAAAAACCAATAGTTGGAATTTGCAGAGGAATGCTTTTAATATCAAAATTTTTTGGAGCCAAGTTGTATAAGATTTCAGGACATGTAAGAACTAGACATAAGTGTAAATTTTTAACTAAAGACAAGCTATTTCCGAAGAGCATTAATTCATATCATAATTTCAGCATAAAGAATTGTCCTAAACATTTTTATGTAACTATAAAATCTGAAGATAGTTCCATTGAAGCGATCAAACATAAAAAATTTAATTGGGAAGGTTGGATGTGGCATCCTGAAAGAGAAAAAAAATTCAATACTTTTTCAAAAAAAAGAATCATAAAAATTTTTAGATAGTATGAAAAAAAAAAAATTTTTTGGAATTATCCTGGCCGCAGGAGCTGGCAATAGATTAAAAAAATACAATAAACCAAAAGGGACATTAAAGATTAAAAAAAATATTAGTATTTTAGATAATATTATAAATAATTTTAAATGTAACAATATTTCAAGATTTCAAATTATAACGGGGTATAAGTCAAATTTATTAAAGTATCCTAAAATCAATAAAAATTATAATGAGAAATGGAAGTCTTCTAATATGATAAGCAGTTTAGTCTGTGCAGAAAATATTCTTAAAAAATATCCTACTATCGTTTCATATTCAGATATTTATTATGAACAATCTGCAGTTTCAAAATTAATTAATTGCGGCACAGATATTGCTATTTGTTATTATTCCAAATGGAAAGGTTTGTGGAAGGAACGATTTGGAAACCCTTTAGTTGACGCAGAGACTTTCAAAATAAACAAGAATTCTTATTTAACAGAAATAGGAAGAAAGCCTAGAACGATAAAAGAAATAGAAGGACAATACATGGGTGTTATTTTTTTTAAACCATCAGGCTGGAAAAAGATAAGGGGTTTAATTTCAAAACATAGATTTCTTATCGATCTTAGTATTACCGAATTATTAAGTTTTGCTATTAGAAATAATATCAAAATAAAAGCAATCAAATATGATAATTTGTTTTATGAAATTGATACCAATACAGATTTAAAAGTAATGAGAAAAAAATTAAAAAATGTTGAAATTTCTTAATGGAAAAACTACTAATACTTTTTGAAAAAATTAATCTTGAAAAAAAAAAGGAAGTTATTTTTTTTAATGATATTATTCAAAAAAATTTTCTTGCTTCTAATAAAAACAATATTGATGATAAAAATAAAAAAATTTTTGAACCTTATGGATTATCAAAACAATTATTATATGAAGATGCAAAATATTTAGATAAAGTTTTTGATAAACAAATTAATAAAGTTTCAGATGCATTAAATAATCTTCATAAAAAAAATAATTCAACTAAATATTGGAATATAATATTGGGTATTTGGTTAAGAGATTTAATTTATACTGCTTACAACAGATTTAAAACTTTAAAAAATGGTTTAAAAAAATTTGATGTAAATGAAATTATTTTAATTAAAGATAAAAAAAATAATTTTCCAATTATAGAAAGCACAACCTTCAATAGTTATACAAACAACATGCTTTTTGATGCTATTTTAGTTTCCAATATTTTTGAAAATCTTGAGAATAAAACAGGAATCAAAATAGTGGATTCTCAAGAATTTTACCTTCCATTAATTAATAATATACGAAATAAAAAAAGTAATAAATTACATCTACTAAATTTTTTATCTAAGACATTAAATTTTTTTAACAATTCAGATGAGTCAAAATATTTTATTTTAAGGTCCTACCTAAACTTGTTTGATGAGATAAGACTTAATTTTTTACTTAATAAAAAGATTCAATTAAATGAATACCCTTTCATTGAATATAAAGAAAAAAAAATTAGTAATTCTCTTAGATTAAAGTTAAATTTTTATAATAATTCAGAAAATGAATTTGAAAATATTTTAGGTAAAATTATGCCTTATTATATGCCAATGACAGTTATTGAAAATTATAATCAAGTGGAAGATTTTATAAAAAAAAAAATTAATTGGCCAAAAAATCCAGAACTTATTTTTACAAGCAATTCTTTTGGTGAAGGAGGTGCCGCACAATTTTGGATAGCTGAAAAAGTAGAAAAAGGAAGTAAATATTTTATTGGGCAACATGGAGCAGGGTACTTGGAATTATATGATAAAAAATTTAGAGTAGAAAATAAACCATCCGATGGATTAGTCACATGGGGAAAAAAAATTTTTGATAATAAACTTTATCCATTATTCAATTACTCTGTTCTCAAAAAAAAAAAGCATAAATCTTTAGGAAAAAATTTAATTATTGTTTTTAGATCTTCCGGAGTAAGAACAGCCCCATATGATAGATTTGAATATGGCAAAATCATATATGATAATTCTATTAAAATTATTCAAAATTTAAGTGAACAAATTAAAAAAGAAACAATATTAAGATTACATTCAAATTACAAAAAAGGAATATATTTCACTTTTGATAATTTTTTAGAAAAAAATAAATATTTAAAAATAGATAGAAAAACTAATTATTATAAAATTTTGAAAAACTCAAAATTGATAATATTTAATGATTACAGTAGTGGTTTCTTACAAAATTTAAGCTTGAATTATCCTTCTATAGTTTATTTGCCATTAGGATTGAGTTTTATACACGATGAAAACAAAGCTGATTTTGAGGAACTAATAAAAGAGAATTTAATTTTTACTGATATAAAAAAATTAAATAATCATTTAAATGAAATATGGGATAACATAGATGTCTGGTGGAACAGTAAATCAATTGTTAAAACTCGAGAGACTTTTTTAGAAAAGTATAGTTTAAAACCTTCTCTAAATAGCCTAAGTAAATTTTCCAATACATTAAAAAAGTTTAATTAATGATACTTAGATAAGAAATTTATTGTAAGGATCTTAAAAATAGGCTTATATTTGTTCAGAAATTGAACATAGTATTGTACTTTATTGAATTTAACAGTATAAACTGTTTTAAATTTTATGAGCATACTCTGGTCAAGTCCGGATCTACTTCCAAAAAAACTTTTGTTCGTAGATGGCATTACAAGATCTGGCAAATCAATGGTTTCTCCAGTGATTTCATCTTTTAAAAAAAGTTATGCATTCCAGCATCAAGCAATACTTGATAATCTAATGCCTTTAGTTAGAAAAAATGCAATTAACATAAGTGCGGCAAAATCTTTAATAACATTGTACTTTAATCAAAATATTTACAATTTAAATATTTCTAGACAAATAAATTTGCGTCCAAAGGATAACAGCAGTCTCCTTAATGACAAAGATTATAAGTTATTTAAAAAAAATCTAAAAAAAAAAGAAGGAGATTACGTAATAAAAGAAATCAAAACAAAAAATTATTTACCAATTTATATTTCTCACGATTTATTAGGTATGATCAATCACTTTGACAAATTTAAGTTTCCGTATCAAATTATTTATACTTATCGTCATCCCATAGATAACATTTTTTCATTAATTAAAAGATATGAAAAAGTAAAAGCTAATAATAAATTAAAATATAATTATAATAACCCTAGAATTTATGGGATGATGATTAAAAAAAACAATATTCTGTTGCCGTATTATACAGCTGGAAAAGAAAAATATTTTTTAAGTTTAAATCATGCAGAAAAATTCGTATTTTATTACTTGGATAGTTTAAAAAATTCAATTTCAAGTTATAAAAGATTTAACAAAAAGAGAAAAATTTTATTTCTTAGATACGATGATTTTGCTTCTGATACTAATAGGCAGATCAAAAGAATTTCAAATTTCTTAAACTTAAAGGCTTCTAATTATACTCAAAAATCATTGAGACTTAACAAATTACCTAGAAAGATAGACTTAAAATATAGAGAAGGAAAAAGAAAAATTTTACAAAAAATGTTGAGAAAAGAAATTTATGACGAGGTTATAAAACTTTCTCAAAAATATGAAAACATATCTTTATTTTGAAACCTTTTTTTTCTATAGTAATACCAACATTTAATCAGGGATATTTTTTAAAAAGATGTCTTCAATCTGTGTTTCTTCAAAGTTTTAAAAATTTTGAAGTGATCGTAGTAGATAATCATTCAAACGATATTACTAAAAAAATTATAAAAAAATTTAGAAAAAGGATAATTTATAAAAAGATAATGAATAAAGGCATAATTGCTAAATCAAGAAATTTAGGCATTCAAGCCGCAAAAGGAGAATGGATAGCTTTTTTAGATTCTGATGATACTTGGAAAAAAGATAAACTAAATTCAATTTATAATGAGATAGGACAAAATTCTTTTGATGTAATTTGCAATGCTGAGTGGCTCATTAAAAATAATAAAAAAAAAATTAAATTTTTTTGGACCTTATGAGAATGATTTTTATAAAAAATTAATTATAAGTGGAAATAGATTATCTACATCAGCTTCTACAGTAAAAAAAGATTTTATAAAGAGAAATAGAATTTTATTTGATGAGAGCAAAAAGTTTGTTACTTGTGAAGATTATTGTTTTTTTATGGATATAGCTAGAAAGAAAGGTAAATTTTATTTTTTAAAAAAAGCATTAGGTTTTCATGAATTTCATAATAAAAGTGCATCATCGAACTTAGTTAAGCATTTTAAAGCTGAGGAAGAAGTATTAAAATATCACATTTTTAAATTGCAAAACTTTTCAAAAAACAAAAGAGGATTATGGCATGAGTCAATGCAATATAGAAAAATAAGAAATGAAATTAATGATTTTATTAAAAATTCAAAAAATTTAAAGAATTTAAATACTTTATTAGAATTATTTATAAGTAGTCCTGGAAAATTTATTTATTACTTAAGATTTATGTTGTTTAAAAAAATTAATGAATTTTTTTACTTTTTATTTCAATTTAGATAGTTAAAGTTAATTTGTATAACAGTACGTTGACTAGAAATTTTGATTAATATACAAAATTAATATATAAATTTATATCGTTAATGAAATCATTTCTTATGAAATTTTCTTCAAAACAATTATCAAATTCTTTATTGATTATATCTCTAGCTGCATTTTTTTACATAATTTACAAGGAAAGAGTAGTGCATGAAGGAGAAATGTTTTCATATTACTTGAATTATTACATCGTAATTTTAATTTTATTTTTCTTTTCAATATTTTCTTTTTTTTTATCTATAAACTTTAAAGCAAATTTTATTTTAGTTGTTTGTTCTCTGTTATTTACTCTTTATTTAATAGAAATTTTTTTAATTTATCAATATTCGCATGAGTCACGTTTGGCTGAAAAATACATTAAAGAAAACAATGTAATTTTTGACAGAAGAACAAAAAAAGAAGTTTACTTAAAATTGAAAGAAACTGATCCTAACGCTACAATTGCAATTTCGCCAGCGAACTTTGTAAACAATTTAAGTTTAAGTGAGTCAACCATTTATCCTCTTAGTGGCATTAGTAATAGCCAAACACTTTTTTGTAATGAACTCGGATATCATGCTATTTACGAAAGCGACCGATATGGTTTTAAAAATCCTGATAAAGAATGGGATAGAAAAGATAAGTTAGAATTCGTTTTTGTAGGTGACTCATTTACCCAGGGCGCTTGTGTAAACGTTGAAGATGATATACCTGGGAATATTAGAAAATTTTTAAAAGAAAATAATAGAAATCCTGGTGTATTAAATTTTGGTTTTAGAGGTCAAGGACCGTTAGGAGAATATGCTTTATTAAGAGAGTATTTATCTGAATTAAAGACTAAGAGAGTTGTCCTAATATATTTTGAGAACGATCTTGGAAATTTGTTGGATGAATACAGGCAAAAATTTTTGTTAAAATATCTTAATGATACTAATTATAAACAAGACCTTATTTTAAAAAATGAGGAAAAAGATAAATTTATTAGATCTATAGTTAAAAAGCATTTAGAAAATCTAGATAAATATCAAGGCTCTATTTTTGAAGAAAGATTAAAAAAATTAATTAAGTTACAAAATGTAAGAAAACTTTTTATTAATACCCAGCCACAAGTTACAAATGAATATGTAGATCTTTTAAAAAAAACAAAATCTTTAGTTGAAAAAAATAATTCTAAAATGTATTTTGTTTATCTGCCATCTCATAAAAAATATCAAAAATCTTTTTTAAGCAGAACAATATGGACAAAATTAAGAGGTCCCATAGAAAATCATAGTTTCAACTCATATAACGATGTTATTAATCTTGTTAAAAGCTTGGATATTCCTTTAATTGATTTGCATGAAGAGCTATTTAAGTCTATGGAAGATCCTAAGTCAGTGATACCACTTAGGAGCGTTGGTCATTTTAATGAACAAGGCTACTATTTGGTTGCAAAAGTAATTTTTGATAGAATAAATAAGCTGGAAATGGATAATAAATAAAATGGAACAAGACAACCAATTCAACATTCCTCAAGGCCTTATTAATATTTCTGAAGTTTATCTTCCAACAGAAATTATTTTAAACCTTTTTTTATCTTTTTTTCTAGGTCTGGTTATCAGTTTGGTCTACAAAAAAACTCATAAAGGCCTAAGCTATTCCCAATCCTTCATGATTACTAATATATTTGTTTGTCTAATTGTTTGTATGGTAATTATGATAATAGGAAACAGTTTAGCACGAGCTTTTGCTTTAGTAGGGGCACTGTCAATTATTAGATTTAGAACAGTAGTCAAGGATACTAAAGATACAGCTTATATTTTTTGGTCTTTAGCAGCAGGTATGGCCGCAGGTACAGGTAGTTATTTTTTAGCAATAATTGGTACAGTAATAATTACTTCAGTCGCATTTATACTTTATTATACTAATTATGGTTCATTTGTTAAAAGTGAGTTTATTCTTCAATTTAGAATATATAATAAAAGTGAGAATTCTCAGGACCATATAAAAATTTTAAAAAAATATACCAGCACACACACTTTGTTGAGTTCTGAATCGTCAGATGATGGTAAAACTATAAAGTTAAGTTATGACATTATTATGAAAGAAAAATATGAAAGCAACGAACTAATTAAAGAATTATCAAAATTTAATTATTTGACGGAGTTAGTTATAGTCGCGGGGAAAAGTGACATAGACTACTAAAGATGTTTCAAAAAATCTGTAAATATTTTTTCGTAATACTTTTTGCGTTATTTTTTTTATTTTTATCAATTACAACATTCCACTCAGAATTTAGAAGAACTTTACTTAATTATTTCATAGCATCTATTAATTTATATCAAGTTATAGACATGCAAAATGTTGTTAAGAAAAAAGATATTGATTTTAATAAAGGAGCAGAAAAAATAGTTTTTTTTATTGAGACACAAAAAAAGTATTCAAACGGAAGAAGCAGATTTTTAATAGGTACCTATGATGCATTAAAAATTTTAGAGTCTAAAGCAACCACAAAAGAAAATTATATTGCATTAGAGAAATCTTTTAAAAAAATTTTAGAGGTTGATCCAAAGATCTACGAAGCAAGAAATTGGCTTGCAAAGTCATATTATTACAAAAAAAATTATAAAAAATCATTAAAAGAAATAGCTCAATCTATAGAGATAGCTCCGCTACAAACCGAAGGTTATAGAATTGCTTTCAAGATTGCTCATGATACTAAAGATAAAAATATTTTAGATGATTACTGTAAAAAATATTTAGATTCCAATTTTGGAGGAGCACAGAAAAGATTTAAAACAACTTATTTTGGTGGCATGACCAATAATAGTTTAGGTATATTAGCTAAAGATAAAGATAATATTACCAGTGAAATATATCCTTTTACAGGGCTGCTTTTTAATGAAATTAATAAATTTGAACTTTCGCTTCCAAATCCATCTTCAGTAAAAGAACTTGATATTTATTTAAGTTTTACAGCTGGCGTAAAATTACAAGTTGATAGTATAATATTAATAGATGGTGAGTCTAATGAAATTGAAATAAATCAAGAAGATATTAATGTATTCAGCAAATCTTCATTTATTTTAAATGATAATTCTGCAACAGAAATCATTCTTGTATCAGAAGAAGATGAAATATTAAATTTAGCACTTTCAAAGGAGTATCAAAACATTACTCAGATTTTATTAAATTTAAAATTTAAAAAGTTTAATCTTACCAATCTTAATTGCAATTAAAACAATGAGAAAACTTAAAAAATTATTATCTTTTTGGACGTTATCAATCTTATTTGTTATTATTTTCATTTCCTTTTTAAAGGTTATTAAGTCTGATATGAAGCTCGCCCATCAAGGAATTTTTATATACCAAAAACCTTTTTCTTGGATAAAATATAATCTTAGAACTTCATTCAAAACCAGTTATTCAAAACTATTTAATAAGTATAAGGAAATCGGCTTACCTCCAAGGTTACTTTATGTAAATTCTCAATATGAAAAAAAACTTCTTTCTGAAACACCAAATTCCACAAAAAATTGGGTTAGGGCTAAAATATATTACAATAATAAACTTAAAAATATCAGAATGAGATATGGTGGTGATAATCCTTTTAATTGGCTTTTAGAAAAAAAAAGAATTAGGATTAAATCTAATAAATTAGATCTTTTCAGAACCACAAGGTATTTAGAATACTTTCCCTTCGACGTTAAAAATTTTTTTTCACATTCAATACTTTCATCCGCTGGCTTAACATCCACCAATGTAGGTTTAGTAGAACTATATATTAATGGTGTCTCCAAGGGGATTTATCATGAAAAAAACGTTTTAAATGAAGGTTTTATTAGGCGAAAAAAACTGATGCCAGTAAACGTCTATAAAGGAGAAAATCATGCTGCTGAAAAGATATTAATGGTAAATCCAAATTTATTTGAAAATCCTTCATTGTGGAACAAAATATCAATTTTTAATCAACTTCAAGACAACGATAAGAGTGATTTAAAGTTTTTCCTAAAAGAGCTTAATTCTTATAACGCAAAAGAAAAATTTGATGTTACATTGGGAAACTTTATTGATTTAAATAAATTCTCTCTACATCAAGCGTACTATATTTTAACACAAAATTATAATCAATTGTGGTTTCATAATATGAGATTAGTAATTGATCCTTGGAAAGGGCAAGTCGATTTTATAGAAATCGATCCATTTATTTCTGATCAAATAGGTTCAAAATTTCAATTTGATATACACTCTAATGATTTAATAACTTACTTGAGCCAAAGCAGTGAGTTTAATGATCTGAAATATAAAAAATTATGGAAATTTGTTAGGGAAGAAAAAATTTTATCAAAAGTTTTTAAAAAGGTAGACGATAACACGCAAAATATTTTAATATCTTCTAGTAGAGATCCAGAATTAAATAAAAAAAAAATAAGATTAGAAATAAATAAGATTAAGAAAATGTTACTTGGAAATGAAAAAATAATTAAAGAAAAATTGAAAACAAAACCTAAAACCTTTTGGACTAATACTAATGATTACTTCGTATTTCAAATTGAAGATATAACTCCTGCAAGTAATTTAGAGTTAGAATTTAATGGAAATTTACCAAAGTGGATTGCATTAGATCTCAATAATAATAAAATTGCAGAAGAAAATGAGATTTTAAAATTTAAATTTAGAAATTCTAAGATATTAATTCCGACAACATTATTTTCAAATAGAGTAAAAACTACAACAAAATTAAATAATATGAATCAAGTTGGTGAAATCAAAGCAATTAAAACTAGATTTAATTTTATTACTGAGAAAAACTTAAAACCGACAAAAGTTAAAGTAAAAAATAAATTTTCAAATCAAATTTTTATTGTCGAAAAAATAAAAAAAGTTAATGCTTCTTTACCTAATAAATATAACGTTCCCTTAGGTGATATTTTTCAATTTGATAAATTAAACGAAACAAAAATTTTGTCTGGAAATATTATTATTAATGATGATATGGTTTATGAAACTAATATTCAGATTCTACCAGGTACAATATTTCATATTGCTCCCAGAAAAAATATAATATTTAGAAAAAAAGTTGAGGCAATAGGTACAGATAGTAGACCTATAATATTCAAAACTTCAAGTAAGAAAAAAAATGATAATTGGGGTACAATTGCACTTGTGGGAAAAAATACAAGAGGAAGCACCTTAGAAAAGATCAAATATTATGGTGGTTCAGGTGGACAATTTAAACAATATAGGTTCACATCCGCTCTTTCAATTCATAACACAGGTAAAATTTTAATTAAGGATAACAAGTTTTATAAGAGCAATTTTTTTGATGATGTTATTCACGTAGTGTATGGTGACAAAATTATTTTAGATAATATTGAAATCACTAATTCAATTGGGGATGGAATTGATATAGATGTTTCAACAGATATATCAATTTTAAATTCAAAATTTATTAATCCAGGAAATGATGGAATTGATTTTATGGAAAGCACTGGAACAGTCAAAAATAACTATATTGATAATTCTGGTGATAAAGGTATTTCAATTGGAGAAAACTCTAATATAAATATTGAAAACAATTATTTTCAAAATAACAAAATAGCTATTGCAATCAAAGATAGATCAATCTCAAAAGTAAAAAAAAGTAAGTTTACAAACAATACAGTACATATCTCTGCTTATCCAAAAAACTGGAGATATGCAGGGGGAGGAAATATAAAAGTATTAGATAGCAAATTTGTATCTAAAGAAAAAAATATATTTGAGGAATTTCAAAATTCAAATATTGAATTTGAAAATTCAATTTTTATTGGAGAAAAAAGTTTTTTAGAAAAAAAAATGAAAATATCAAAAAAATAGTAATGGAAATTAAAGATAATACTTTGTTTAGAAGATATGAATTTAAGTACTTACTTAATAGCAAAATTGCAAATCAAATAAAAGATCAAGCAAAAAAATTTATGCTTATAGATAGTTATGCTAAAAAGGGAGAGGACCAGTCTTATTTTGTAAGATCATTGTATTTCGATAATGATGAATATCAAAACTTTTATGATAAGGTCGATGGCATTCGATCTAGAAAGAAATTTAGATTAAGAACTTATGAAAAGAAACTATCAAAAAACAACTTAATCTTTTTAGAGATTAAAGGAAGACATCTAGAAAGAACTTTTAAAAAAAGAACTCAAATTCAATCTAACCATCTTAAATTTTTTTATGACAACAGAGAATTGCCAAAACTATTATCATTTTATCCAAATAATGATTTAGTAAAAGATTTTGTATTTACTTATTTAAAAACAAAAATTAGACCAAAAGTTCTTATCGATTATACCAGGCAGCCATTTATTAATAAATATGGTTTATACTTTAGACTTACTTTTGACAGCAATCTATTTAGCAATAAAAGCAAAGAGTTATTCATCAATGAATCTACATTCTCTAAATTAAATACATATCCCGGACTTACAATTTTGGAGCTAAAATTTGATAGAAGTATACCTTTATGGTTTTTAAGAATTATTCAATCTCACAATTTAAATCGAAAATCTATTTCAAAATTTGTTTTGGGAATGTGCAAATGTAATTTAGCTAAAGAAACATCTGATTAATGAAAAAACTTTCGATCTGTATTCCCACTTATAATAGACGCAATGAATTAATTAATTGTTTAAATTCAATATACATTGCTCATAAAGAGTTTAATAAGTTTGATTTTGATATTTGTATTTCAGATAATGGGTCAAATTATAATATTTTAAATACAGTCAAATATTTTAAAAAAAAATTTAAAAAAAAAATTAGAATAAAGTTTAACAAATTTAGATTTAATCAAGGAGTAAGTAAAAATTTTTTAAAAGTTATATCGATGTCAAACTCAGAATTTATTTGGGCCATAGGAGATGATGATTTAATTTTACCTAAGACACTTCGGAAAATAGATAAGATTTTTAAAAAAAATGCAGATGCAGAATTTTTTTTTATTAATTCTTATAATCTAGACTCTAGTTATCTTGAAAAACATTCAAGTCCATTTGATACAAGATATTTGCCAAAACGCATGAGTCCATTTTCTAAAAAAAAAGATAGTAAAAAAATGGATTTTTTTGATTTAATTGACCCAAATGTATCTATGGATTTTTTAATGGGTATTTATTTTTCAATTTTTAAAAGAGAAAAATGGAATAAAAACTTAAAAGTTTTAAATAAAAGATTAATTAAAGATACCAGATGGTTGTCTAATTTTGATAATTCATGTTTTAATATTAAAGTATTTGTTGAAGCTTTTCGAGAGTCGAAGGTTTTTTTTCAATCAGATCCATTAAGTGTGAATTTATCAGGAAGCAGGAATTGGAAAAACATATATTATTTCTTAGAGATCATAAGGTTTCCAGAAATGCTGGATTATTACAGGACTAAAGGAATGGGTTTTTTTAGGTATATTTACTGTAAAAATTTTGCATTAAGAAATTTTTCCAATTATATGCTTAAGATATATCTAAACAGAAAAGAAGAATCAGGATGGGAATATATAAATTTTTACAGACATATACTTGTAAATTTAATTTACCCGAATGTTTATTTATCTTTAGTTTACTTTCTCTTAAGAAAAATGAAAAATATTGTATATTCTTTTAAATAATAATTATGAAAATATTAATAGTATGTGCTGGTGATAGATCAAAATATAATATTTCTTTAAATATTATTAAATATTTAAATAAAATTAATCAAGACAAATTAAAAGTTTGTGTTTTAGATAATAATAAAAAGATAATAAATTTTTTAAAAAAAAAGAAAATTAGTTATTTGATTAAAGATAAAAGATTTTTTTCATCAATTAAATTAGATGAATATGAATGGCTTTTAAATATCTGGGGACACATAATTTTTAAAAATGAATTTTTGAAAAAATTTAAGAATAATTTAAATTTGCATCCCTCATATCTTCCATATAATAAAGGTCGAGATCCTTATTATTTTAGTGTTTTAAATCAAACACCTATAGGAGTGGCGATTCATGAAATGGATAAAAAAGTTGACAATGGAAACTATTATATTAGAAAAAAAATTAATTTTAAGTTTCCTTTCAAAGCTGGCGAAGTATTTGACATTAGTTTAAAAACTATTAAAGATCTTTTTATAAAAAATTGGATTAAAATTAGAAATGGAAAAATAAAATTGAAAAAATTTTCAGTTAGAATAAAAAAAACAAATAAAAGAATTGAATTAATAAAAAATAATTTTTTAAATTTGGATGACAAAAAAAATATTCACACAAAAAACTTTTTGTTGAATTGTTTAGCCCAAGATTTTGATTTTTTAAAGCAACAAATTAAAATTTATAATAAAATTTATGACTGTAAATTAATTTTAAAAAGAGCAAAGAAAAAAAAATGGTAAGATCTAATAAAAAAATAAGACTATTTAAACCTTCTGTAGGATTAAATGAAATTTCTGAGATAAAAAAAGTATTTAAAAAATCCTGGATTGGTTACGGAGAAAGAGTAAGAGAATTTGAGAATTTATGGAGCAAATACTTTAAAGTAAAATATTCTATTGGTACAAATTCTTGTACAGCAGCCCTTCATGTAATTTTGGCAGCTTATAATTTTAAAAAAGGAAAAAAAGTTTTAGTTCCATCTATTACCTTTAGCGCAAGTGCAGCAGCACCTTTATACTGTGGTTTAAAACCAGTGTTTGTTGATATCAAAAAAAATGCATTAACTATGAATTTTGAAGATTTAAAAAAAAAATACGATAAAGATTGTGTGGCTGTAATTCCTGTTCATTTTGGAGGACATCCATGTGAGATGGATAAAATCACTAATTGGGCAAAAAAAAAAAAATTACTTGTAATAGAGGATTGTGCTGAAACATGTGGATCATATTACAAAGGAAAAAAATTGGGAACTTGGGGAGATTATGGATGTTTTAGTTTCGAAGAAAAAAAAATACTTACCACTGGAGATGGAGGAATGATTAGTACTAATAATTCAAGCAAAATAAAGAAAATAAGATCTTTAAGTTTTCATGGTTGGGACAAAGATCCTCTAACAAGATTTAATATAAGTAAATCCAAAACCAAAAAAAATAACAAACACTGGATGTATAAGATTTCTAATTTAGGTTACAAATATAATATGAATGACTTGATGGCATCTATAGGAATAGCTCAATTTAAACAGTTGAAAAAATTTAATGATAAGAGAAAAATATTAATTAAAAGATATTTAAAAGGATTAAAAAACTGCAAAGGAATAACAACTGCATTTCCTTATTCTCTAAAACAATCATCTTATTGGATGTTTTCTATACGTTGTAGTAAAAGGGATCTTCTCTCGAATTATTTACAAGAGAAGGGAATCTCAACAAGTGTGCATCTTGTGCCATTACCGCTTCAACCATTATATAAAAAATTTAAATCTAATACACCTGTAGCTTTAAAAACATGGAAAGAGCTTTTAACTTTACCGTTGTTTCCAGATTTAAAAACAAGAGAAGTAGATTATATAATTTCTCAAGTTGTAAAATTTGATAAATTATTTTTGTCTAAAGATCAAAAGACTCAGAATTAATTTTTTTCTTTAAATATTTTTTATAATTTTGTTTATCAACAATATGAAATTTTGGTAGAGGAAAAACTAATTTACCACCTTTTTTAATATATTTAATTTCTTCTTTAATTACTTCTGAGCGAAAGGACCAAATTAAAACGAATAGGTATTCAGGTTTCATTTTTCTCATTTTTTCCTTTGAAATTATTTTTATATTTGATCCCGGAGTATACTTATTAATTTTAAATTTATTAGCATCACAAATTAAGGGAAGATCTTTATTTGAAATTTTACAGTGATTAAGAATAACGTTTCCTTTAGTAGAAGCACCATAACCTACAACATCATTTGAATTCATCTTTAAAAAAGATATAATATTATTTTTAACATTATCAACTCTTTGCCCAAATCTTCTGTAAGCTGCATGATTAATTTTTTTTTCAAATATTATTTGATTCAAAATTTTTTTTTTATTTATTTTATGGTAGCTATTTTTTTTAGCACAAACAACTTCTATACTACCACCATTTATTTCATTTATAGTAAAATCAATTATTTTAAGGCTATTTTTTTCAATTATTTTTTTAAAACTAGTTAAAGTATAATAAGCAACATGTTCATGGCATATTTGATCATAAGTTAAATTTTTTAATAAAAGAGGAAAATAAGAAAATTCAGAAATCCACAAGCCATCTTCTGATAAGATATCATTCACGTCTTTACAAAAAACATTTGGTTTCAGTAAATCATAGAACATAGCAAATGAAGTGATTAAAGAAAATTTTTTAGTTTCTAACTTATTTTTTTTTATGAAATTCGATAACTTTCTTTTAGAAAAAAAATCATTGATGAGAAAAATGTTTTTTTTATAATTATTTTTAAATACTTGAGCAGAGGGGTCGATACCAAAAATTTGAAGATTTTTACTCTTTGATGCAAAAAAGTTTAAAAAAGAACCATCGTTAGACCCTATATCAATTATATTAGAGTTATTTTTAAAATCTATTTTTTTGCTGTATCTTAAATATTTTTTATAAAGGTGTTTAATCATATTTGTACTTAATGAGGTTTTATAACCGTAATTAGAACCATACATTTCACTTACAGGTGTTTTTGTTGAAAATTGAACAAGTTTACATTTGGAACATTCAAACAGATTTAAGGGATATTTTTTTAAATTGATCTTTTTATGTGTGTAAAAAGCACTGCTAATAGGTTGTGAGCCTAATGTAAATATTTTTTTGAGCTTTTTAGAGTAACAATTAATACATTTCATAATTAAATCTTTAAATATATGATTAGTATGTTCAATAATTGAACTTTAGTCAAATAATGTATATAAAAGCACTGTTAATTACATTATTTTAAATGGTTATAGATTCTAAAATGATATTCAATAAGTATAAGACTGCTGTAATTTTATGTGGTGGAAAAGGCTCACGTTTAGGGGCCATCAGCAAAAAAATTCCCAAAACATTAATGAAAATTCAAGGAAAAGAAATACTTTGGTACATAATAAAGATTTTGCAATTAAATAATTTTAATCATTTTATATTGCCCTTAGGTTATAAGGGAAATCTTATAAAAAAATTTGTAATTAAAAATAGATATTTTCGTTCAAATATTGAATTAATTGAAACAGGAAAAGATACCTCTATAGGAGGACGAATATACAAAATTCAAAAAAAAATAGAATCAAACAATTTTTTACTTCTTAATGGAGATGCAATATTTGATTTTAATTTAAAAAAAATTTTTAAAGATCATGAGAGTAGAAAGTATGGATCAACTTTTGTAACTGGTGAAAGCACTTACCAGTATGGAACAATAGGAACAAAATCTGGTAAGGTTATAGATTTCAAGAGAAATATTGTTTATGACTCTGTAAATATAAGAAATTCAAAAAATTATATTGCTTATAACTATACAGGAATTTCAATTCTTAATAGGAGTTTATTAAAAAGTTTTAGTAAAAGTTATAAAAATTTTGAAAATTTTGAAAAAGAATTATTTCCAAAAATTATAAAAAAAAGTAAAAGTAATTTTATTAAACTTATAGGTTTTTTTCATTCAATGGATAATATTAAAGACATAAATATGGTCAATAAAAAAAAAATATTTCCATTAAGATTTAAAAGCATAAAAAAGATAAAAAAAAAAATTTATGAAAATTAATAGTAACTTTTGGAATAAGAAAAAAATACTCATCACAGGACATACTGGTTTTAAAGGTGGCTGGTTATCTATCATGTTAAACCAACTTGGTTGCAAAGTTTCTGGTTATTCTTTAAATCCCGTAGGTAAAAATAATTTCTTTAATACAGCTAAAGTAAAAAAATATTTAAAATATGATTTTAGAAAAAATCTTTCTGATCTTAAATATTTAAAAAAAAGCATTAAAAAGATAGATCCTGAAATAATTTTTCATCTTGCTGCTCAATCAAGTGTTATTGAAAGTTTTAAAAATCCATCAGAGACTATAATTTCAAATGTACTTGGTACATCAAATATTTTAGAAGCAATCAAAAATAATAATCGAGTTAAATGTTTAATAATTATTACAACTGATAAAGTCTATCAAAATTATAAAGGAAATAAGTATTTTGATGAAAATTCTAAACTTGGTGGTGATGACATCTATAGTGGTAGCAAAGCTTGTTGTGAAATAATAACAGGCAGTTACGTTAAATCTTTTTATTCATCAAAAAGATGTAAAGTTGCTACCGTAAGAGCTGGCAATTGTTTTGGAGGAGGAGACTGGACGAAAGATAGAATAACCAAAGATTGTTTAGAGTCTTTTTCAACAAATAAAACTTTATTTTTAAGAAGGCCAGAAGCTACTAGACCTTGGCAACACGTTCTAGAACCCTTGCATGGTTATTTGTTGTTAGCTCAAAATCTATGTTCTAAAAAAAGTGAAGAATTTCAAGGACCATGGAATTTTGGTCCTAATTCTAGACAAAATTTAAAAGTGATTAAATTTGTTAATATTATAAAAAAAAAAATGAATACAAAATCAAGAATTATTATAAAGAGAAATGATAAAAAATTTTCCACAAAAAATTATAAAGTATTTGAATCTACAAATTTAAGCTTGAATACAAATAAAGCTTTTAGAAAATTGAAATGGAAACCATTTTTATCGATAAGCAAAGCTGTAGATTTAACTATAGAGTGGTATATGGCCTTTAAACAAAGAAAAAACTTACGCTTGTTGACAGAAAAGCAGATAATTGATTACAGAAATAAATACAATTCAATTACAAGATAAATCACCAATGGAAAAACAAAATATAAAAATATCTGGAGTAAAAATAATAAAAAAAGATCAAATTGTTGATGATCGAGGAAAAATAATGCACATGATGCGCGAAGATGATGAAAATTTTAAAAAATTCGGTGAAATATATTTTTCATGTGTAAACCCAAAAGCAATTAAAGCATGGCATTTACATAAAAAAATGACTTTAAATTACGTCGCTGTGTATGGAAAAATAAGATTGATTTTGTATGATGATAGAGAAAACAGCAAGACTAAAGGAAATTTACAGGAAATTTTCCTATCAAGTGAAAATTATTTTTTGGTATCAATACCCCCACTGGTTTGGAATGGTTTTTCATCTCAAGACAATAATATGGCCATTTTAGCTAATTGTTCAGATATACCTCATGATAAAAATGAAATAGTTAGGATCTCTCATAATGATCCAAAAATTCCTTATAAGTGGGATTTTAAATCTTAAAAATGAAAAATATAAATAATATTTTATGAAAGTTGTAATCTTATGTGGTGGTTTTGGATCAAGATTAGGACATGAAACTAATATAATTCCTAAACCAATGGTTAAAATTGATAAAGATCCGATAATAGTTCATATACTAAAACAGTATTATAAATACGGTTATAAAGAATTTATATTGGCCTTAGGATATAAAGGGGAACATATTCGAAATTTTTTTAAGAAAAAAAAATTTAAATTTAAAGTTCAGACTATTTTTACTGGAAGAAAGACATTAACAGGTGGAAGATTACTCAAATTAAAAAAATATTTAAAAAAAGAAAAAAATTTTATGTTGACTTATGGTGATGGTATTTCAAATCAAAATATAAGAAACTTAACTAAATTTCATTTAAAACACAAAAAAACGGCAACCATGACAGTGGTTAGGCCTCCAGTTCGTTTTGGAGAAGTGACACTTCAAAAAGATAAAGTAGTAAAATTTATGGAAAAACCTCAAATTAAAACAAGTTGGATTAATGGTGGTTTTTTTGTTTTTAGTAATAAAATATTTAACTATTTATCAAGCTTGAATGAAATGCTTGAGAGAAAACCAATGGAAAAATTGTTTAAAAAAAAAGAATTGATGGCATTTAAACATCATGGATTTTGGCAATGCATGGACACTCAAAGAGACAAGGAACTTTTAGCAGAATTGATTAGAAGAAAAAATGCTCCATGGATGAAATAGAGGAAGATGGGCATGAAAGTTTTAATTACTGGAGCAAGTGGTTTAGTTGGAGGACGCCTAAGTTATTTTTTACTAAAAAAAGGAATAAAAGTTACTAGTGTATCTAGAAAAAAAAAAAAATTTAAAAAAATTAATTGGAATTCCGAAAAAAGTTTAAATAATTTATGTAAAAATCAAGATATTGTAATAAATTGTGCAGGAGTAGATGTAAATAACTCAAAGAATTTAAAAAAAACTAAGAAAATTAATTCAGAATTACCTTTTAGGGTTTTTAAAGCTGCTAACAAAAGCAAGGTAAAACTATTTATATTTTTATCAACTTACCATGTTTATGATTTTAAAAAAAAAAATATTATTAATGAAAAATCAAAATTAAGTCTAAAAAATAATTATACAATAAGTAAAATTGAAGGAGAAAAAAAATTATTAAATTATAAAAGAAAATATACAAAAATCGCTATAATAAGATCATGTAATTTATTTGGCTATCCAATTTATAAAAATACTAGTTGTTGGAATTTAATTATTAATTCAATGATAAAGAATCTTTCTCTTAATAAAAAATTTTTAATTAAATCTAAGAGCAATGAGTACAGATATTATAGTAGTATTATGAATTTTTGTTATTTTATTTATTTTTTATTAAAGACTTATAAAAAGGTTTTAAAAAAGAATGATCAAATAATTCTAAATTATACCTCTAATATTAATTTAAGATTAACAGACTTAACAAAAAAAATATGCTTAACTTTAAAAAAACCAGAGAGTTTAATAAAATACAAATATAAAAGATTGAAAGAAGGAAAAAAGATAATTTTTCAAAGTTTCTTTCATAAAAGAATATTTAGAATACAAGATAATTTTTTTTTAAATGAAGTTAAATCAGTAGCGTTAAAATTGAAAAAAAAGGTTTTATAGCAAAAATTAAATTAAAATGAATCATTATTTGGGCGTGTAGTTCAGTGGTAGAACGCTACGTTGACATCGTAGAGGTCATAAGTTCAATTCTTATCACGCCCGCCAAAGGCCCATAATTGGACAATAATAGCTTGTTTACATATTAAATTAAAAATACTATAAAGCTATGCCTGGTAATTATTGCGAAGGGGCCACACCCG
>MDTB01083109.1_pt1 | contig 31649 bp, 40 predicted proteins | sample 811161 | NCBI WGS metagenome assembly MDTB01 (sample SAMN05326650, study PRJNA326480) | marine metagenome | isolation source: seawater | place: Mediterranean Sea | collected 2009 | reverse complement strand
TTTAATGTCAGGTTTCTTGGTCATGTGGATGGCCGCTGGATTTACAATGTTAGAGTCAGGATTAGTAACATCAAAATCTGTTTCAGCAATCTGTGCAAAAAATATAGGTCTATACTCAATCGCCGGCGTTATGTTTTGGCTGGTTGGTTACAATCTAGCGTACGGTATTCCGGAAGGTGGATACATTGGATCATTTACACCATGGAGTGATGCATCGGCAATCGATACAGGTTATTCCGATGGATCCGATTGGTTTTTCCAGATGGTGTTCTGCGCAACAACAATGTCTATCGTATCAGGAACGTTAGCTGAAAGAATTAAGATTTGGCCGTTTTTCTTATTTGCGGCAATCTTAACAGGAGTAATTTATCCAATCGAAATGGGTTGGCAGTGGGGCGGTGGCTGGTTATCAGCTGCAGGTTTCTCTGACTTTGCAGGTTCAACATTAGTACACGCGGCAGGTGGAGCAGCAGCTCTAGCCGGAGCGATTGTATTAGGTGCAAGAACTGGAAGATTTGGTAGTGGAGGTGGTGTGAAAGCAATGACTCCATTTGCCGCTTCTTCAATCCCATTAGCAACCTTAGGTGTATTTATACTTTGGTTGGGTTGGTTCGGATTTAATGGTGGATCACAATTAGCTGCAGGGACATTTGAAGATGTCTCATCTGTTGCTACTATTTACATCAATACTAACTTAGCTGCAGGTGGTGGAGTATTAGCTGCTGCAACTGTTTCTAGATTAATTGGTGGTAAAACAGATGTAGTAATGATGCTTAATGGTGCGATCGCCGGTTTAGTCGGAATTACCGCAGAACCATTAACACCAAGTCCGTTAGCTGCAATATTTATTGGAGCTATTGCGGGTGTGTTAATGTACTTCTCTACGAAACTATTATTCAAAATGAAAATAGACGATGTAGTAGGAGCCATACCAGCTCACTTAGTAGCAGGAGTATGGGGTACATTAGCGGTGCCACTAACAAATTCAGATGTTTCTTTTGGAGCTCAGTTCTTAGGAACAATCTCAATTGTAGTGTTCGTATTTGTAGTCTCACTAATTGTTTTCCAAATTATGAAAAATACAGTTGGATTAAGAATTAGTAAAGAAGCTGAAAAACTAGGAACCGACAAAGCAGAAGTTGGTGTAATAGCTTACGGCATAAGAGACTAAATAGTTAGCTTATCTCCTCCCTCGTTAGTTGGAGAAATATTAAGGCCCAACCCCCCCGTTGGGCCTTATTCACTAAAAGATTTAATTATTATTTTCTTCCCAAACTCTTCCCCAATTAACATTTGGAGATAAACCAAAAACTGAATTAACATTTGTAAAATGAATAGCTAAAGAGGGTATTGGAGATATACACAATTCTTTTTCGTATATTTCATGTAAAGGTTTTTCGAAAGGAAGATGTTCTTTTTCACACATTCGTAAAATCTGATCCCAATATTTATCAATCATCGCTTTGCTTGTAAGAAAAGTACAAAGAGACTCACCAACGCTTCTCCAATGACAATTATTTCCTAGAAAGTTTCTAGTTGCTTCTGAATTATTATATAAATAAGGATAATCGCTTGGACATATTATAAGTTCATTATTTAATTGAGATGATATTCTTTCATAGGAAAAAATCATTTCGCTAATAGAAATCTTTTCATGAAGATAGTCATCTTCAACAAAATAAATTAAATCTTCAGAATTTTTTGTTTCTAATAAAGATTGATGGATATTTGCCATATTAGAGATCTGGTTTGATGAAACTTTCTCACCTTTTTCATTTATTTTTTGTATTTTCTCAAAAAATTTTGAAACATCTAAATTTATTAAGTCATATTTAGTGTTATATTGTTCAAATACATTGTTAATTTTTTCTAAATCTTTTTTTGGAGAATCATGATCAACAATTTTAAATTTAATGATTAAATTATTTGTTTGTGAAAAATAATTGACTGACTTCAACAATGATCTTAAAGTTCTCAACGTATACTCAATTTTTTCTTTTTCAAATAATCTAGATTTGTTCTGAGTAAGCATATTAACTTTAGTGCAAGTACGAATTATAATATCCAATGCACGAACTTTTCTTGTGATGACCACTTCCCCCAGTGGTAAATTTATAGACTTTTTACCCAAAGTACTTAATTCGGCATTCAATGGTTTGTTCATAGTTGGGATAGAGAAATTACTTTGATCTATTATCTCGAAGCCAAAAACTCTGCAAATCTTTACAAAAATTTTTTTGAATATGTTCTTTTTTTTAATATTTTTAATTTGTCTCATTGTACTGAATTTCGTTTTGTGTATTCTATTATCATGAATATAAAAACATCAAAAGAGCTAGTTGAAGAGGCAAATAAATCAATAAAAACGATGTCTCCACCTGAAATTAAAGAGGCATTAAACAAAAAAGAAGTTACTCTAATAGATGTAAGAGATATCAGGGAACTTTGGCGAGAGGGTACAATTAAGGATTCTATTCATATACCAAGAGGAATGTTAGAGTTTTGGTTAGATCCTAACAGCACATATTATAAAGAAAATAAGATTGGAAATGTAAAAAATTTAGTACTTTTTTGCGCAATAGGTTTTAGATCTGCTTTAGCAACAAAAGCATTAACAGAAATGGGTTTCGATAATGTCGCTAATGCTGAAGGTGGTTTTGATGCATTAAAAAGCTCAGGTTTAGAAGTTGTTTCGAAAGAAAAAAAATAATCATTTCAAGTATTCATCGATCGCGTACTGTAATCTATCTTGACCCCAGAATATTTTATTCTTAACGAAAAAAGTTGGGGCACCAAAAATACCTTTTTCAAATGCATCATTTGTTTTCTCTTTTAATTTATTTTTTATAATTCCAGTCGTCGACCTCAAAAAGAAAGTTTTTGGATTTATACCTAAATTTTTTAAAATATGATCTATTATATTCTGATCATTCATATTTAGACCATCGCCCCATATTGAGTTAAAAATAGCATCTATATAAAAATTTTTAATATTATCCTCCTCTGCGATAAAAACTCCACGCATTAAATTAACGGTTTTTATTGGAAAATAAGTATTGAATTTGAATTTAATTTCATTTTTTTCTGAAATCATTTTGCAATCCCTAATCATGAATCTTGCTTTTGAAGGTATAAAAGCTGGAGCTTTAATTCCATGTAAATTATGTAATCCTCCTAATAAAACCGGTCTATAAATAGCCTTAAAGGAATTTTTTTTTTCTAATTGTCTTATTTTCTTGTGAGCTACAAATGAATAGGGGCTTACAAAATCAAAATAAAACTCAAAAATCTTATTCATTGAAACTTATTTTTTTTGCAAAAAATATTCTGAAGACCCAGTAAATCAATAAGCCAACTGGCCCAGAAAAATAAGTTAAAATTAAACAAATTATCGTTATGAATTTGGGTACATTATATCTAAGAGAATCTTTACTAATCCAGCCGCCAAGAAATAAACTCAATGTTAAAAAATGAATCCAGAAAATTAAGAGAAAAATCTCATCAGAGAAAACAGCATATAGGTCTTCAATACCACCATAAAGATTAAATCCATTTAAAATATTGCCCTCTTGATAAATTTTATAAGTTAAAAATACATATGCCCCTGCAAGCAAAAAAGGTACTATTATGCTGTTTACTAAGAAATTAGTTATGGGACTATTAGGGAGCAAAATAAGCAAAAACCAAAAGGGAACAACTCCCCAATTTGCAAACAAATAAATATTTTCAACAGTGAGTAAAATTTCAATATTTTCTAACATGAAAATCAATATAATACATTAGATAAATGAATCCCATAATAAATAAAAAAGATTTTGAAGATTTAAGCACCAATTTAAGAGATTTGGCTTACGGATATATCGAAAAATATAGTCCTTCAAAGCAGCAGCTTAAGGTTTTCCTTTTAAAAAAATATTTAATGAAATTTAGAGGAATGCAAACAAAAAAAGAAGTGTCAGAAATTATCGATAAAATTATCTTAAATTTAGAAGACAACAAATTTTTAAATGATGAATTGTATTCGGACTCAAAAGCTAGAACATTATTAAGAAGAGGATACTCAATAAGAAAGATACAACAATCTCTTTTCAATAAAGGTATAGATGGTGAACTTATTAAAAAAAGTCTCAACAGAATAAAAGAAAACAATATTGAACCAGATTTTGTGTCTGCAATTAAGCTTTGCAAAAAAAGAAGAATAGGCCCCTTAAGGCCAGATGCGAATAGAGAATTATTTTATAAAAAAGATATGGGAGTTCTAGCAAGAGCAGGGTTTAGTTTTGAGATTTCAAAAAAGATTTTAAGTTTAGATAAAAAAGAATATGAAAAATTAATCAGAATTATCTGAATTTTGTTTTTGCTCTGAAATAATTTGTTCTAATTTCCTCTTCATGAAATTCTTTACAACAACAAAAACTACTAATCCAAATATTGCCACAGAAATTATAATAATTAATATGGTTTTAGTCATCTAATTTATCAGATCTTAATATTAATATACTAGGATTTCTATAGTCCTCTTTCCCATAAAGTACAGGTTTACCATCTAATGTTGTAATGATAGCACCTGCGTTAGCAGCTATGGCGTGTCCTGCAGCATAATCCCATTCGTTTGCTCTTTCCCTAGCAGCATAAATATCAAATTCACCAGTTGCTATGACACAAAATTTATAGGAGCTTGCCATTTTAACTATCTTAGAAACATTATATTCCTTAAGTTTATTTAAAATAGTATCAGATGGTTTTAATGCACTTGATAAAGCAACAATATTATCTTTAGGATTTTTTCTTGAACAATTAATTTTGAATGTTTTATTATTCTCTATTAAATAACTTTCATTTTTACCATATGTAAAAAATAATCTATTTTTTTTTGGTACTCCCACAAGAGACATTACAGGTATTTGGTTAATTACTAAAGCTAGGTTAAGAGTAAACTCATCTTTGCCTGCTATGTACTCTTTCGTTCCATCAATTGGATCAATTAACCAAAATACTTTATGAAAGTTTTTAAAATTAACTTGAATAGTCTCCTCTGATATTACAGGAATTGACGGTGTTAATTCTAAAATTTTATTCGTTAATATTTCATTTACCTGAATATCGCCATTCGTAACGGGTGAACCATCCTGTTTTATTTCAATTTTTAATCCTTTTTTTTGTAATTCAAGAGACAATTTTCCAGCTTTCTCAAAAGTCGGAATTAAATTTGTTGTTAAAAATTTAAGATCTATTTGATCCATTATTAAATTTTTCAAGTTTTATATTGTCTGAATTTAAAACTTGCTTACCATAATTTTCAAAATTAACGGTGATTTTATTTTTAGCTATTGATTGAATCTGTCCTATTCCCCAATCTTTATTTAAAGGGTTAATTACGTAATCACCTGGCTCAAGATCAAATTGCATCCTAGAAAAAAATTTATTTTTATAATATACACAGTAAATGATAAATTCACTAGGTATAAATAAAAAACCAAAAGATACTAAAGTAGTTGTAGCCATGTCAGGAGGTGTTGATTCCTCTGTTGTTGCAGGACTAATGAAACAAGGCGGGTATGATGTAACTGGTATCACTCTTAAACTTTACGACGATTTGAAAAAATCAAAAACAGGGCGACAATGCTGCGCAGGTCAAGATATCCTTGATGCTAAAAGAGTTTCTAGTCAATTAGATATTAAACATGAAATACTTTATTATCAAAAAAAATTTAAAAATGAGGTAATAAACTCTTTTATAAACAGTTATGTGAATGGAGAAACTCCAATTCCTTGCGTTCAATGTAATCAAACAGTCAAATTTAGAGATTTGTTTGAATATGCAAAAAGTATTAAAGCAGACGTTTTAGTTACAGGGCATTATGTTAAAAGAATTCAACGTAATAAAAAAGCACATTTGTATAGAGCCAAAGATATTTCAAGAGATCAAAGCTATTTTTTATTTGGAACTACTCAAGAACAATTAAATTTTTTAAGGTTTCCACTTGGAGAAATTGAGAAAAGTGAGACAAGGGATATAGCCTTAACACTAAAATTAAATGTAGCCGATAAGCCTGATAGTCAGGATATATGTTTTGTACCTAACGGGAATTATAGTTCTGTTATAAAAAAATTTAGACCTAAGTCATTCACAAAAGGTGATATATTAGATTTAACTGGGAAAAAATTGGGCTCTCATGAAGGTATTATAAATTATACTATTGGACAGCGTAGAGGAATAAAAATAGCAGGCGAAGAACCCTTATATGTTGTGGGCATTAATCCAGATAAAAATTCAATAACAGTTGGGTCACGGAAAAATCTAATTATAAATAATATTGAGCTAAGATCTTTGAATATCTTAAGTGATAAAATAGAATTTAATGAGGAAATAAATATGAAAATCAGATCCACAGGAAAACTTTTAAAGGGCAAAGTTACCTTTTTAAATGAAAAAGCATTGGTAGAAATATTAGATGAAGAAACAGGAATATCTCCTGGGCAAGCCTGTGTATTTTACAAAAAAGACTTTAATGGGGATAAACTTCTTGGTGGCGGTTGGATAGACAAGACTTTCAACGAAAATTTATCCACTTAACTCACACACTTTTAACGCGACAACTATTAAGTGATACATAATTTTTTTTAATATGTTTTAATGTAATTAATTAAGAGGCAACTCTTAACTGGCCAATTAAGGAAAGACCGAGAGGTTCAAGCTTAATGGGCAGAAAGGTCAACTGAGTAGCGCTAAAATGGTTGATCGGGAGGTTCGGCGGTAGCGCCTACAACGACGAACCAAACTTAAGATTTGTGGAGCTTAATTGCTCCCAAATCTTTGAGTTAAGTTTTCTTTCCAATACAAAAAAGTTAAAAAATAAAAAAAAATTATTCCTATAAAATAATTCCATTCTAATCCATGTTTTAAGTGCGTATAATTTTCATTATTCAAAAATGGTATAGCGATAATGGCAATTATTATTAAAAAAGTTATTAAAAAAAGTTTTAATTTCAAAACAACCGGATTAAAATAATCTGTAATTTTATCTTTATATTTTATAAGTTTGAAGACTAATAGTGCTTGGGCAGCTATTTCTGAGAGAATAAAACCTAATAAAAAAAATCTTTTTAGAAATTCAATTGTTTTTAAGTCAAATTCAATTCCTAAAAAAATTGAATGAATTGATAAAAAAATTGCAGACATAATCCCGCAAATACGAAATAGAAAATTTTGATCTATTTTTAAAAGAGATTTTAACAAATTGTTAGTTTTGGACCAATACAAAATCAATATAACACTTGTTAAAATCATCGCTGGTTTAAAGATAAGGTATTGCGGAAACGTTCTTGAGGCTCTACTTATTGATAAGCTTCCATCAAAGTAAGGAAAAGTAAAATCAGACCTACCTATTTGATCTACAGCAAATATAGTTTCTTCTAACAGATGAAAATTTACTGAAATTAATAGGCATAAATTTATACTTAAAAATGGAACTATAAACACCCACAAACTCAATTTTCTTATTTGAGTTATTTCCCTCATATTTTAATAATTAAATTATTTTCTTTTATTTCTTTTTCTTGCTCTTCTCTTTTTTGAGCCAATTTTTCTTCGGCCTCTGTGTTTTTTTGGATAACCCATATTTTTGCCTCCTTTTTTATATCCAATCTACTTAAAGTTATATAAACTTCAATTAATATATTATGAAAAAGTCCATAAATACATTTTTGAAACATCCCACAAAAGATAATGCTAATAGGTCCGCAAACCCCCCCGTAACAAGAGCCTCAACTATCTTATTTAATTCAATGCAAGAAATGTATCAACATGAATTAAAGATTAAAAAACATAAAAAAGTTACCCACTATACTTACGGGAGGTATGGCAGCACAACTACAATTGAGCTCGAAAATATTTTAAAAGAATTAGAACAAGCGTATCACATTTTTTTAACTGGAACAGGATTTGGTGGTATAGCTTTGGCATTAATGTCACTGTGCAGACCAGGTGATGAAATTTTAGTTTCAGACAACGTTTATGGTCCAACTAAAGAAATATCTCAGGAACTAATGAAACAATTTGATATTCAGGCAAAATTTTATGATCCAGAGTCCTTTGATGATTTAAAAAGAAAAGTTTCAAAAAAAACGAAAATGATTTTGGTAGAAAATCCTGGAAGCAATACTTTTGAATTTCAAGATTTGTCTAAAATAACTACATTAGCGAAAAGAAAAAAAATTTACACTCTTTTAGACAACACTTGGGGAACACCTTTATTTCTAAAACCATTAAAGTTAGGTTTTGATATGTCTTTTTGTTCAGCTACAAAATATTTTTCAGGACACTCTGATGCAATGGGAGGATCTTTAGCAGTGAATAAAAAAGTTTATAGCAAGTTGATGTTTTTTTATAAATTATCAGGTTATAGAATGTCAGCTGATGAAGCGTATTTAATTATTAGAGGATTAAGAACGTTAGATATAAGACTAAAGAAACATAGTGAAAATACAAAAACTGTAATAAATTTTCTTAAGAAACAAAAAAAAATTAAAGAAATTCTTTATCCACATAATCCATCAAGTAAAAATTACAAGCTTTGGAAAAAATATTACTCTGGTGCTACAGGCTTATTTTCAATAGTTATTAAAAGCAAAAAAAAATCATCAGTAGTTAAATTTGTAAATTCTCTTGAACTTTTTGGAATAGGTTATAGTTGGGGTGGTTTTGAAAGCCTCGCCATTCTTCAAGAGATAAGAAGCTCAAAAAAAGATGAATATTTAAAAGCGCGTCAGTATTATAGATTTAATAAAGATGAATACATTGTTAGATTACATATAGGTTTAGAGGATCCAAAAGACTTAATTGATGATTTAAAAAAAGGCTTAAAAAAAATTAAATGATAACTAAATTTTTTGAAAATAAAACTGCTCTATTCACTTTGGTTGCAGCCAGTATAATCACTTTAAGTACAATGGGTGTGAGACAAACATTTGGTTTATTTTCGAATGATTTTGAAATTTTTCAAAATATTTCTACTTTAGAATTCGGTTTTGCAATAGCATTGCACTCTTTGATTTGGGGAATATTCACAATAGTTTTTGGAAGAATGGGTGATAAGTACGGAGGTAAAAGAGGTACTTTAATAGCTTTAATTTTATATTCTATTGCAATATTTTCGCTTGGAAATAACTTTAGCTCAGGCATGTGGTTCCAAATTAATTTAGGATTATTAGTAGGTTTAGGCTTAGCAGGCGCTGCGGGTACAATTATGGCTCCCCAAGTTACTAAACATTTTCCGAACCATAACCGCGCAAAAGCAGCGAGCATTGTCACAGCATGTGGTGGTTTAGGAATGTTTATTTTTCCTTTAATGACTAATCTTTTTAAGAATCAATTTTCGTGGGAGATAACTTTAGTAATTTTTTCAGTAATACTACTTTTAATGTGTATACCAGCCTTTTACTTAAAACTACCAGAAAACAATCAGTCGTTTAATGAAATTTCTAGTCCGGTCAAAGAAGAAAGCGTATTTGTAGTTTTAAAGAATGCATTAAAACATAAAGGATTTAAATTGTTAATTTTAGGTTTTTTTGTTTGTGGTTTCCAAATAACCTTAATTGCTACACACGTCCCAAAATACGTTTCGGATAGAGGGCTTTCAGATTGGACTGGCTTCGCTATTCTTGCTTTAATAGGTTTATTTAATATTTTTGGAACTTTGTTAATGGGAATATTAGCAGATAAATATAGTAAAAAATTACTTTTAAGCGGGTTATATTTTTTAAGAGGAATAACTCTGATGATTTTTATTTTTTTACCTCCCTCTGACTATTTAGCAATATTTTTTGGTATATCATTTGGTTTGTTGTGGCTAGCAACTGTACCAGCTACTAATGGCATAGTAGCCCAAGTATTTGGCACCAGAAACATATCTCTCCTCTTTGGTGTCGTATTTTTGAACCACCAAATCGGATCTTTTCTTGGAGCCTTTTTAGGAGGATGGTTTTATCAAAACTTTGGCAGTTTTGACTATGCTTGGTATCTTGCTATAATTCTATCGTTTATTGCAACTCTCCTTCATATACCAATAGACGAGAGGCCGTTACAGAAACAAGCGGTAACACCTTAAGGTTGTATTTAGAGTCTGAAGTGGAATCAAAAGTGAATCAAAACGTGAACATTTAAACTTTTAAAATCTCAAACTGTGGATAAATATTGGTTTGCTTAATCTAATAAAGTTTATAGAATTTACTTAACCAAGGAGAAAACATGTTTTCAATTGAATTAAATAAAAAACTAGATCAGTACCACCTTCTTAACCACCCATTTTATAAAGCTTGGAACGAGGGTAAGCTAACGAGAGAAATTATAAAAGATTACGCTGAACAATATTACCAACATGTAAAAGCTTTTCCTAGATATATAAGTGCAACTCATTCGTTGTGTGAAGATATTGAAAAAAGAAAAATATTGTTGGAAAATTTACAGGATGAAGAAAACCCAGACGCTGACCACCCAAAGCTTTGGAAAAATTTTGCTTTAGCCATGGGCGCTGATAAGGAAAAAATCGAGAACGTTAAAAAAGAAATTTTCACTGATGAAATGATTAAAAACTTTTTTAAACAAGGTCGATCATCATACGCTGAGGGATTAGCATCACTATATACTTACGAGAGACAAATTCCTGAGATAGCTGATACAAAAATTAGAGGATTAAAAAAGTTCTATGGTGTACAAACTAAGGAAGGTCTTGAATTTTTTGAGGCGCATAAAGCTGCAGACGTAATTCATAGAAAGGAATGCGAAAAACTTTTAGACGGTCTTTCAAAGGAAGAGCAAGTAAAAGCTGAAAAATCCGCTTTAAAGACTGCGAAATTTCTATGGAATTTTCTTAGTGGTATGACCACTAAACATAATCTGAAAGTGGCCGCCTAAATAATTAAACTCTAGATTGACAAATACGTATTAGAATAATACGTATACTTTAGAGTTTATGGAAATATATCTTCCAATCATTCAAGTAAAAATTGATATTCTTTTTATCCTTTTTCTAAGTTTTGGTGTAGGTGTTTTGTCAGGTTTGTTTGGTGTGGGCGGTGGTTTTTTAATGACACCTTTTTTAATATTTTTAGGAATCCCACCTGTTTACGCTGTTCCTAATGAAATTAATAATATACTGGCAACCTCTGTATCTGGTTCTCTTACGCATTGGTTTAAAAACACCTTAGATTATAGGATGGGGTTAATGATTATAATTGGTGGGGTTATAGGAACCATTTTGGGAATCACAACTTTTAAATTTTTTAAAGAAATTGGAAAATTAAGTTTAATTATTTCCCTTTCATATATGTACTTGCTTGCAATTATTGGAACGTTAATGCTTTTAGAGGGAGCAAGTGAAATTGATAAGGCTAGAAAAAAAATAGTCCAGAAAAAAAAATTACATACTCACTATTGGATACATGGTTTACCTTTAAAATTAAGATTTCCTAAATCAAGATTATATGAGAGTATTTTCACTCCAATTATTTTAGGCATAGTCACAGGATTTGTAGCCGCATTAATGGGAGTAGGTGGAGCCTTCCTACTTGTTCCAGCTATGATTTATTTAATCGGAATGCCTATAAAATATATTCCTGGTACATCTTTATTTGTAACAATTTTTATAAGTGCGATAGTGACTGTTTTACATGCTTTTAGTTATGGATCTATAGATCTTGTTCTTGTTATTACACTAATAACTGGATCAATTATTGGAGTTCAAATAGGCCAAAAAATTGGTCAATATTTAGATAGTTCTCACTTAAAAACTTTATTCGCAATGTTACTTTGTTCCGTAGCTATTGCCATTGCTTATGATACCTTTTTCAGTAATGAAAAAAACCAACAAATCAAAAATGAAATAGTTAACATTGAAAACCTCAATTTTTTCTCAAAATTTATAATAAGATTTTCAGATGATGCCCCTTTATTGTACGGTTCTTTTGCAATTATTCTTGCTATAGTGCTAGGCATTTTAGGCGCTACGATTAGACAATTTTTTAGCAAATACAAATATAAATTTATATTAGGTAAAAAAACTGGTACCTAATAACATATGAGCAGCAATAGAAGTTTTGGAATACTTTTTTTTATAGTCTTTATAATTATTGGGTTATGGCCGATTAAAAATAGTGATAGTCCAAATTATGTATTCTTAGGAATTGCTTTAATTTTTTTGATACTAGGTTTAGTGAATTCAAAAGCTCTTACCCCAATTAATAAACTGTGGATAAAATTTGGGGAATTATTGGGTAAAATTATTGCTCCTATTATCATGGCAATCGTTTTTTTTATAATTCTTACACCAGTAGGATTACTTATGCGAGTTATTGGAAAAGATTTGATAAATTTGAAATTTAACAAAAAACAAACATATTGGATTAAAAGAAAAAAACAAGTTGGAACAATGGATAAACAGTTTTAATGTTAAGTTTTTTAAAAGAGTTCTGGGAATTTTTGACAGAAAGAAAAAAATATTGGCTTCTACCAGTAATTATAGTTTTAGCTCTTTTTGGAATTTTAATAGTTCTTAGCCAAGGATCTGCTGTGGCTCCTTTCATATATACTATTTTTTAATGTCAAATATTTTAGGAATATCAGCTTTTTATCACGATAGTGCCGCAACTTTAATTAAAGACGGAGAAATAATTGCAGCAGCTCAAGAAGAGAGATTTTCAAGAAAGAAACATGACGAAAGATTTCCCATTAATTCAATAAAATATGTGCTATCTGAGGGAAATATAAAATTAGGTGAGGTAGATCAAATCGTTTTTTTTGAAAAACCTTTCTTGAAGTTTGAAAGGTTGCTTGAAACTTATATGGCATTCGCCCCACGTGGGTTTAAATCCTTTTCTTTAGCAATGCCAATATGGTTAAGAGAAAAACTTTTTCAAAAGAAATATTTGTTTGATTTACTTAATAAAATTGACCAAGACTATAAAGATATTAAAAAAATTAAATTTTCAGAACATCATTTTAGTCATGCTGCATCAGCTTTTTATCCATCTCCCTTCGATGAAGCTTTAATATTAACCTTAGATGGGGTTGGAGAATGGGCTACGTCGACTGTTGCTATAGGAAAGGAAAACAAAATAAAAATGTTAAAAGAAATTCATTTTCCACATTCCTTAGGTCTACTTTACTCAGCATTTACATTTTACATAGGTTTTAAAGTAAATAGTGGAGAATATAAACTAATGGGTTTAGCCCCTTACGGAAAACCAATTTATAAAGATAAGATTTTAAAAAATTTAATAGATTTAAAAGCTGACGGCACCTTTAAATTAAACATGGACTACTTTAATTATGCAACTGGTTTAACAATGACAAATAATAAATTCTCTAAATTATTTGGCAAACCCGTTCGTAAGACTGAAAAAGAGTTATTGACACAATTTCATATGGATATTGCCGCTTCAATTCAGTCTGTTACTGAGGATATAATATTGAAAATTTGCAAAAGTCTTTCAGAAGAATATCAGATAGAAAACTTATGTTTAGCTGGAGGCGTTGCTTTAAATTGTGTTGCGAACGGAAAAATTTTACAAAAAAGAATTTTTAAAAATATTTGGATACAACCAGCAGCAGGTGACGCTGGTGGCTCTCTAGGTGCTGCATTAGGTTATTGGCATCACGAACTTGAAAATTCAAGAATAGTCAAATCATCAGATAGCATGAAGGGTTCTTTTTTAGGCCCAAAATTTAGTAATGACTTTGTAGAGTTAGAACTAAAAAACCTCAATGCTAACTTTAAAAGATTAGAAGACGATAAATTAAGTAAAATTGTTGCCGAGAAAATTGCTGATAATAAAACTATTGGTTGGTTTCAGGGACGAATGGAATTTGGACCTAGAGCTTTAGGAGGTAGGTCCATTCTTGCAGATCCAAGATCTGAAAAAATGCAAAAAGAACTTAATATGAAAATTAAATTCAGAGAAAGCTTTAGACCATTTGCACCTTCAGTTATAAATGAAGAAGCATTAAAGTGGTTTGAGATTTACTCGAGCAGTCCTTATATGCTCTTAGTAGCCAAGATCAAAAAACATTTGAGGATTTCAATGACACCTGACCAAGAAGATTTGTTTGGTATTAAAAAACTGAATATAAAAAGGTCAAATATTCCGGCGGTAACACATGTTGATTATTCTGCAAGAATACAAACTGTTCATAAAGAGACAAACCCAAAATATTTCAAATTGATTGAAGATTTCTCCTCATTAACGGGCTTTCCCCTCTTGGTGAATACTTCCTTCAATATTAGAGGTGAGCCAATTGTTTGCTCTATTAAAGATGCATTCAGATGTTTTATGGGAACAAACCTCGATATATTAGTATGTGAGAATTTTATTCTAGAAAAAAAAGATCAGGAGAAAAAATTAATGAAAAATTACCAATCTAACTTTGCTCTTGATTAAGAAAATAAAGCTCTAAAAAAACCAAAAATTGAGACAACGATCAAAAAGTATAATATGTATCTTTTATAATCTTTTTTAGAACTAGATTTAAAAAATTTAGTTCCAATTAACACTCCAATGGGTACAACCAAAAACAATGGAACTGATCTGTAGAAAACTTTAAAATTTACAATATCGTTAAAAAATCCAAGAAATAAAGCGTAAGCATCAGTAAAAAAAAATAATGCTGCTAAAGAAGCTCGAATTACTGCAGGTTCAGCTGCAATAATTAATAGATAAAGCGCGATTGGTAAACCAGCTAAAGTTCCAAAACCATTAACAGTTCCCGCTAAACCTCCAATAAAAAATTTTGAAAAATTATGATCCAGTTTTTTATTTTGGTAACCTTTTAAAAGAAGTAAAGCAAAGATCAATACAGTAAGCGAAATTATAAGATGCATAAAACTAGGATCAAGTTTAGCTAAAAGATTTACCCCTAAAGGTGTACCTACTATCACGCCAAACATCAAAAATAAGACAAATCTCCAGTTAATTTTATTCCAAATACTAGGTATCATAAAAAAACTCGCAACTATTTCTAATAATAAAATTATTGGCACAATTTCTTTGGCCGGCATAATAAAAGACAACAAGGACACACTAGAAGCTGAAAAACCAAAACCACTGAAACCTCTTACAAGCGAAGCTAATAATATTACAAGTGTAAAAAAGAAAAATTCAAAAAAACTCAGCTCAATTAATTGCAAGTATCCCATATCATTTTAATATTGTCATTGGATCTAATTTTACATTAAACCAATTGAGACGTATATCTAAATGAGGACCAGTGGCTCTGCCAGTTTTTCCAAGCGTTCCAACAACTTCCCCTTTTTTTACCGATTGACCTATTTTAACATATATATCTTTCATGTGCATATACAAAGTACTAATACCATGTCCATGATCAAAAATTATTGTTCCTCCAGTGAAATACATATTTTTTTCAGCGAGTGTTATAGTTCCGTCCATCATCGCCTTAACTTTAGTTCCCTCAGGGGCGTGAAAGTCTACTCCATAATGCGGTCTTCGTGGTTTGCCATTTAAAATTCTTTGGCTACCATAAACACCTGTAATTATATACTTGTCAATTGGATAAATAAATTTATCTTTAAAAAACTTTAAAGGACTATTCACTGATCTAGCTTTTCCAATTAAAATATTATCTTGTTTAATTTGTTCAAAAACTTCAGGTGGAGGAGTGACATGTTTAGTGGCCATACCATCAATTCTTTGAATTTTATATTTTCTTTTAATAATTTTTTTTTCTATTACTTTTGTTTTATCTTTTTCTTCGATTTTTATTAAAATATTATTTTTTCTATCCCGGTCTAAACCAAAAGCAAAATAACCATCCTGAGTCACTCGAACTATTTTTTTATCAATCGTTACTTTCGAATTTGGATTAGTTATACCTAATATAAAAGATCCTTGTTTAAAATCTCCAATAAAATCAATTGCAAAAGCTGAGTCTATAAAAAATATAAAAATTAAAACAAATTTTTTCATAGTATGAGTTTAAAATCAGCATAGATTAATTCTATTGCAACGATTAAAATTGCAATCAATCCAATCCAACTAATCCAAGAATATTTTTTAATTAATTTAGCTGTAAAATTTGCTGCGAAAGCCATTAACAAAATTGACAGAGCCAACCCAAAGGCGAGTAAAAAATAATGATTTTTTGCTGCACCCGCAACACCTAAAACATTATCAAGACTCATTGTGACGTCTGCGAGAATAACTGTTATTATCGCATTTTTAAAACTTGAGTTATCTACTTTTATTTTTTTTTCCTCAATTTTTTTTTGTATCACCTCAGTATAGAGTTTATAGCAAATAAAAAGCAACAGAACGCCTCCGATGAACCTTAGTCCAGTTATCTGTAACAGATAAGCAGCAATAAATGTAAAAAAAATACGTAAAATTACTGCTGCGCTTATGCCCCAGAATATTATTTTTTTTCTTTCAGAGACGTTGAATTTCGAAGCAACCATACCGATAATAATAGCGTTATCCCCGGCTAAAACTAAATCAATTAAAATAATTTCTATTAATATAATTAGTTGCTCTGTCATAATGAAGTTTATATTCTATATATATGAATTATAAAAATATTAAGATAGAAAATCGAGAAAATTACGCAATAATAGAAATTGCTAACAACAAAAATAATAGTTTAGACCAAAAAACTCTCAAGGAGATAAGCCATGCAGCTATATCTTTTAACAGAATTAAAAAGTTAAAATGTATAGGTTTAAAAGGAAATTCAAAATTTTTTTCTCCAGGGGCTGATGTTAAAGAATTAGAAAAATTAAGCCAAAAAAAAGCAAAAAGAATAAACTTATTCCAAGATGTTGATAATTTATTAAAAATAAACATACCAATTATCTCATTTGTAAGAGGTTATGCATTAGGAGGAGGATTTGAATTAGCATTATCTACAGATTTAATAATTTCAAGCGAAAATGCTAAATTCGGATTTCCTGAGATAAACTTAGGAATAATTCCAGGAATAGGGGGAACGCAAAAAACAAAAAGATTTACCTCTAATCAAAATATAAAATATCTAGCAATGACAGGAGAAGTAATTGATTCTCTTACTGCATATAAATACGGTATAGTTTCTCAAATTATACCTGATAAAAACTTTGAAAATTTTTCATTAAGTTTTTTAAAAAAAATTTCATCTAAACCTAGGTTATCTCTAATAAAGATTAAAGAATTAGTAAATCTCGATACTAATTTCAAGAATTCACTACAAATAGAAAGAAAAGAATTTTATAAACTACTGGATAGTAAAAATAAAAAGATTGGAATAAAAAGTTTTTTGACTAAAAAAAAACCAAACTGGGATTGATATATCTTTTGTTTCTTATTAAAAATTCCAAGTTTGATTAGCAATTTTACTTAAAGATTAGAATTGATGAATGCAAAAAATTATAAACCTTATATAGACGGATTAAGAGCATTAGCAGTGCTTCCAGTCATTTTGTTCCATGCTGACTTTGATTTATTCAAAGGTGGATATGTTGGGGTAGATATTTTTTTTGTAATAAGTGGTTATTTAATAACTAACATTATAATATTTGACTTAAAAAAAAAAAAATTTTCTTTAAAAGATTTTTATTTCAGAAGATCAAGACGAATACTTCCTGCTCTTTTTTTCATAGTTTTTTTAACTTTAATATTTGGAATTTATTTAATACCTGAACATGAATTAGAATCATTTGGTAAGCAAATATTTTCCGTACTAATATTTTTATCAAATTTCTTTTTCTGGAAAAACACTGGTTATTTCAGCCCAAGCTCTGAATTACAACCTTTGCTTCACACCTGGAGTCTCGCAGTTGAAGAACAATTCTACATATTTTTTCCAATTTTTTTTATTATTATTTGGAAATTCAAATATAGAAATATAATTTTTATTCTCATTGTTCTGAGTATCCTAAGTTTAATTCTGGCTCAAATTGGTGGAAATTTTAAAATACAAAATTTAAGTTTTTCACCTCCCTTTTTTAATCTTCCTTTTGAATTATTTTGGCAAGCGGGTTCCTCTAATTTTTACTTACCTTTTGGAAGAGCATGGGAACTTTTAACTGGTTCTTTAATTTCAATATATTTATTCAAAAATAGCATAAGGGATAATGCGCGAAATAACTTATTTTCGATTTTAGGATTTATTTTTATTTTAACTTCTATTTTTCTTTACAGTGAAGAGCTACAATACCCTAGTATCTTTACGATTTTACCAGTTGCGGGAACTTCATTGGTAATTTTATATACAACAAAAAAAAACCTCATTGAACAAAATTTTATCTTTTAAACCGATAGTATTTTTAGGTTTAATTTCATATAGCTTTTATTTAATACACCAACCCTTATTTGCTTTTAATAGAATGTATTTTGGATTAAATCTAAATTTCGTTCATGCATTAACATTAATTTTTGTATCATTTATTTTGGCAATTATAAGTTGGAAATATATTGAGACACCTTTTAGAGATAAAAATAAAATTAATGATAAAAATTTAATAAAATATTTTGGAATTATTATTGTTATTATTTCCTCGTTATCACTTTTAATTATTAATAATGTTATAAGCAATAATAAACAAAAATTGTCTCATGAAATTCTTAATTCTTTTCAAATGGAAAAAGTTGATAAATGTTTTGATCTTAAATATGCTCATTTAGAAAATAAGGATTGGTTTTGTAAAATTGGAAAAAAAAATAAAAAAATATCTTTTGTTTTGACTGGTGATAGCCATGCATTAGCCATCAAACCGGGATTTCATGAAGCTGCGATAGATAAAAATTTAACAGGTATATTTTCAGGCTTTTCAGCATGTCCTCCTTTGTTAAATGTTCATAGTATTAGATCTGATCAAAAAGAAAAAAATTGCAAACTCCTTAATGATAAGGTTTTTGCTTTCGTAAAACAAAATAATATAAAAAAAATTTTCTTAGTATCTAAATGGTCTTACTATACAGAAGGTAATTATGGAAAAACAAATTTTAGTTTAGTCACTCCCAACGAGAGTATGTTTTCTAATAAGAATTTATCTAGATCTACAATTCTCTTAGGTCTTAAAGAAACACTGAGAAAATACAAAAGTATTGGAGTTAAAGTTTATGTCATCAACCAAATTCCACTACAAATATATAACCCTAGGTTTGCATATTCTAAATCATTAATTTCTAATAAATTGGATCTTGATAAATTGAATATTTTCGCTGTCGATTATGAAAAACACATTAACATCCAAAAATTTTTTAAAAATAATCTAAAAATTTTTGGGGAAGATTACGAATTTAATGCTATCGATTTTGATGAGTTTTTTTGTAACAAAAAAAAATGTAAAATTGGAGATAAGAAGGGATCGTATTATCACGATCGGAATCACTTAAGTATTTTTGGATCTCTTAAATTAAAGAATTACATTAGAAAGCACTTAAAATAACAGATTCTCCTAATGGTTGTAGACAATTTGCATACCTGAACTAAGTTTTAAACATAGCTAATTTAAATATATATTATTAAATTAATGATATGAAAAATTTTCTGCTTTTATTTATCGGGATATTTTATTTTGCTTCAGCTTTAGCTGGTGGACACATTACAAAGGCTGAAAAAAAACAAGTAATCGAATGCTTAGGCCACTATAGTGCTACGGCAGTTTTACCAGCTGAGACAATAGAGGTAAAAAACATGGAACTGGCTTTGGCATCAGTAAAAGTTATCAGAGAATATTTGTCATCCGAAGGTGTTAAAGACGACGAAATGAATAAAGGTATGAATACATATGTAGATAAAGTTTATGGTGAACCTTTTAACAAGGTTAAGAATGATGAGTGCAATAAATTTATTTTTAAACAAATAAAAGGCTCAAAAAATAAAATAGAGGAATTATCAAGAACTATTTACGCAGGTTAAAGAGCTGTGTGTGTAGAAAGCGCTCAGTTATATGAACTATCTAAAATAAATCTATAAAAGGGAAAAAAATGAAAAACTATATGGTAACACACACTTTCAAATCGGCTGAAATGAAAGCTAAATTTACAGAAACAGTAGCTTCAATGAAAATGGAAGATATTATTAAAAGTATGAAAAGTGACAACGCAGCTTGTCAAATGACTTGGAATACACCGGGCGATACAATGGAAATGTTTTGTTGGTGGAAGGGTAAAGATGAGCAATCAATTATAGATCAATTAGGTCAAATGAACGATTTTTTTACCCCTCATAAGTTTATCGAGTGTACCGATCAAGTCATGGACTATAACGCATAGGATATTTATGATAGATAAATTTGGAAACGCATTTTATTTAATAATTTACTTAGCACATTTTATAATAGTTGGTAGTTATGCTTACCAGTTAGTTTTTGATACTAAAAAATTTCTAAAAGGTAGAGGAGTAGATAAAACTGCTACTTTAATCACAAGATTTGCAGGCTCATTTATGATTGCTACTGTTTTGATGGCAATTTATATTGCTTTTATTAGATCAGGCGGAGTAGAGGCTACTTGGGCATTTTTCAACTTAGTTTTTATAATGAATGTTTCAATATTGTTTACTAATTTTTATACTTTAAAAATTGACAAAACAGGTTTGACTAAAAAAACTAGGAATGACGGAATATACGCTCCTGTAGTGCTTGTTCTTATCAGCGCTATCCTTTGTTACGGTTTAGCCGATAAAATTTACGTTTAAGGGGGAGTATGGCAAAGTTTATGAATATTGTTAGATGTAAAGTTAAATCATCTAGTAGAGATGAATATTTAAAAAAAATTGATGATATGCCAAAGTTCGATGGTCAGATTTCAGCAAAGTATGTTGAAACAAAGCCAAACGAATTTTTTATGATTGGTGAATGGAATTCTGAAGATGATATAGCTAAAGCAAGACCAAAGATGATTGAATTTTTGGACTCACTAAGGCACACTTTAGAAGAACTGTCGTCAGATTTAGGAGTAACAGATCCTCACTCTGGCACAGTTGTAATCGAAAAATAAGAAAGGAGAAATAAATGGCTAAATTCTACACACTTGGATGCTATACAGCAAAAGGTCTTGGAGGATTTGTGAGCAATCCATCTACTGATAGAAAAGCTGCAACATCCGCATTAGCTGCTTCTGTAGGTGCTAAAGTAACTCAATACTCTGGTCTCAGAGGAAAATATGACTTCATGGCAGTCATCGAAGGAACTTTTGAACAGGCAGCAGCCGCAGCAATGGTTGCAGTTTCCAGTGGAGCAGTATCGGATTTTACAATATTAGAAGATATAAATTTAAATGATATTGCAAAAACTGCACAAAAAATGGCAACATCTTACAAAGAACCTGGAAAATAATTATTTTGTGAAAGTCATACATTTTAGGGTGTCAGTGAATTTAATCTGATTTTTATATTTAAGATTAATTTCACTTACCCCGCTGTTAATTTCTTTATCATTTAAATTCAGCAAACAGGAAATATAACGATTTTTGATCATATCTATATACGCGCTTTTTTTAAGTTTCACATTATATTTAAAATAATTAATCTTAATTAATTTTAATATTTTTTTAATATTTAGAAGAATTTTTTTATCTTGATTTAAGCTTTTTTTTAATTTTTTTTTAAATAAACTAAAAACTGGTAATTGGTTATTTTTTGTTTTTAGTGAGAAAACTATTAGCTTTCCAGTTTGGTTTAAAGAAGACGCGCTTAATCTAAGAGTAAGTATTTGATCTTTTTTACTCATTAAATGAAGAGATTGTTTAATTATAATTAGATCAAACTTATAACCTTTTTTCAAAAATTTTACAGAATTTAGTTTAAAAAATTTGATATTTTTTTTAACATCCTTGTGTTTGATTATATCTATACCAATAGGTTTTTTTTTAAATTTATATTTTTTTTGCAAATAACTGATAATATTTGCCCTTCCACAGCCAATATCTAGAATTCTAGTATCTTTTTTTAATTTTTTTTGGGACTCGACAAATAAACAAAAAGCTTTGATATATTTTTTTGAAGCTAGCCAGGTATTTTTATCCCAATTTTTAATATCTTTCATAATTATTAAATAGCATTCAAAATATTACTTTGCTATAATTTATTTATGAGTACATCTTTTCAGGTAAAAATACCAAATTCTTTAAACGAACATTGGATGCCTTTTTCCTCTAATAAAGATTTTAAAAAGAACCCACGGATAATAGTTGAAGCCGAAGGCATTTATTTAAAAACACATGAAGGAAAAATATTGATAGATGGTAGTTCTGGACTATACTGTAACCCTCTTGGTCATGGTAGAAAAGAAATTATTCAGGCTATAAAGACTCAATTAGAAAAGTTGGATTATACAATGCCTTTCCAGCAAGGTTATGGAGGATCTTTCGAACTTGCAACAATGATTTCTCAAAAAACCCCAGAGGACTTAAATAGAATTTTTTATACAATTTGTGGATCTACAGCTGTTGAAACGGCAATTAAGATATCTGTAGCTTATTTTAGATCAATTGGTCAGTCAAATAGATTTAAATTTGTTGGAAGAGAGAGGGGTTACCACGGAATGAACATTGGTGCTTTAACAGTAGGCGGTATACCTAATAATTCTAAAGAATATAAAAATATCTTAATGCCAGGTGTTGAACACATGAGGCATACATTTTTACCTGAGCATAAGTTTGTCAAAGGTCAACCAGATACCGGATCTGAATTAGCTGAAGATTTAGAAAACATAGCAAAAAAATTAGGTGGTGAAAATATTGCCGCATGTATTGTTGAGCCAATCGCTGGATCCACAGGTACATTAATTCCTCCTAAAAATTATTTACAAAGGTTAAGAAAAATTTGTGACAATCACGGCATACTTTTAATTTTTGATGAAGTGGTCACGGGCTGGGGTAGAACTGGGTCAGCATTTGCTGCACAAGAATTTGGAGTTACACCTGATATAATTACTATGGCTAAAGCAACCACAAACGGAATTGTTCCAATGGGAGTAGTTGCTGTAAGAGAAAAAATTTACCAATCTGTAATGGACGCTTCGCCTGACGGAGCGGTAGAATTATTTCATGGGTATACTTATTCAGGCATTCCTGTAGCAGTTTCCGCAGCGATAGCAGTCCAAAAAATTTTTGAAAAAGAAGATATATTTAACAAAGTAAAAAAAATGTCTAATTATTTTGAGGAGGGTTTACATTCTTTAAAAGATTTAAGCTGTATTGAAAGCATTAGAAATTATGGGTTGTTAGGTGGTATCGACATTTCTTTGAGAGAGAAACCCGGGAAAGCAGGATTTAATGTCTATAAAAAATGTTATGATGCAGGTGTAAATATTAAACCAACTGGGGATGCTTTGATTATAGCACCACCTTTTATTTGCGAAAAAAAACATATTGACGAAATAATCGAAAAATTGAGAAAAGGTATTTCTGATCATTTAAGGTCGTAAATTAATATTATTCATAAAGAAAAAAAACTTTAACATCAAAAAAATCTCTAAAATTCCCAAATTGACCAAGTAAATCCTTTAAAAAATCTCTGATTATGCTTTAATGATTTTTAAAATGAGTACACAACATAAATTTGAAAATAAAGAATTCTACTCTGACGAGAATAATAACATTTCTAACAAGAAGGTTAATCTAAACCATTTAGTAGAAAGAATGAAAGAAGTGGAAAAAAAAGAAAAAAAAAATAATCTTATTCTTTCAGCTGCAGCCATATCAGCGGTAGCAGTATTTGGGATTATTCTCACTTTATAATTTAAAATTCAACAAATACTCAATATTTTATCACCTATAAATTAGTGATTTAATCTACTTTATATAATATAAACCCAGTATGGCGAGGTAGCTCAGTTGGTTAGAGCACAGGACTCATAAGCCTGGGGTCGGCGGTTCGAATCCGCCCCTCGCTACCATTAAAATTTTTATTTTTTTAAGATACTTTGTAGCTTATTCAAATTCATAGAAGAATTTTTAGGCATTTTTGGAAATTGATCTTTTTTAAGATATATTTTTTTTACTTTTAAATTGTTTTGCTTTGCAAATTCGTAAACAGATTTTGATTTTCCCCCAATATTTATAATACCTTTTTTGTGCATAATCTTTTTAAAAATCTCAATAAACTCATCATGAAAAATAAAATTTGTTATCATATTTGCATAAGCTGATTTATGTACAAAAGGTCTTTCTGTCATACTTACTCTTAAAATTAATGAGTTTCTATAAAGATGCACTGCTGACTCTCCACCTAATTTTGACCAAGCATAATTATTTGAAGGTAACAAAGGATCAGTTTCTTTATAATTTCCTTTTGTGCCTTGATACACATAATTTGTAGAAAAATAAATTAGTTTGACTTTAAATTTTGAGCACGCAATTACAATATTACTTGTTCCAATAATATTTAATGAGATGCTTTCATCTATTTTTTTCTCATGCAAAGACATAGGTCTTGATAAGCCAGCCAAGTGAACAACAATTTTTGGTCTAACTTTTTTGAAATATTTGATAATTGATCTTAAATCTAATATATCTAATTCATTCTTTTTCGGAAAATAGTAGTTTTTTTTAACCATTTTCTTTAAAACGGTACCAAATCTTCCACTACCACCCGTGACAATAATATTTTTTTTATTTAACATGAGAAATAAATCTTCCTCCCTTTCTAATATAATTTTTTTCTTTTGAAATAATCTCCTTTTTATGATTCCAAGAATTTAATATTACAACATCTGGATAATTTTTTCGAAAAAATTTCACCGAAACTATTGGTATATGTGTACCGGGAGTGTATTTTCCAATTTTTTCTTTAGTTGAGTCAACAACATAATCAATATATCTGTGATCAATTCCACAAAAATTTAAAACTGTCGAGCTTTTCGCAGAGGCCGCATATCCGTAAATCTTATTACCTTTTTTCTTGAGTGAAAAAATTTTATTTTGAAATCTACTTTTCGATTTAAGACAATTTTTTTTAAATTTTATGCAAGAGCTAATTTTATTTAAATGCTGCATTTTCTCAATTTTAATCAATTTTGAAACTTGTTTTTTTATTTTCCTCTCGCCCTTTCTCGCTATCACGTATCTCATAGAGCCTCCATGTGTTTTTTGAGGCAAAGCATCAATTAAATCAAAATTAAATTCATTAAAAATTGAACGAATTGAGTGTAAAGAAAAAATAAAAATATGAGCATCATAAATTTGATCATAAGAAGTTTTGTTAAACATAGATCCTAAATATGGTTCTTCAAATACAAAAACTCCCTTTTTGGCTAACAACAAATCAATACCTTCTATCATGTCCTTTAAATTTGGAATGTGGCTTATAACATTTGCAGCACAAATTAAGTCTGTTGAACTCTTAAACTTAACAAAATTTTTGCAATTTTTTTGATTAAAAAACTTATTTACTACATTAACTTTATTTATTCTTTTTGAGTATTTAGCAACATTAGAAGAAGGCTCAAAACCCAAATGATTAAAACCGCTATTTTTAAAGTTTTTCAAAAAAGTTCCATCATTCGACCCAATTTCTATTATTTTTGAATTACGTCTTAAGAAATTTTTTTTTGCCCATAGAAAATACTTCTTAAAATGCTTAGTCATATACTTCGATTTATTTGTATAAAAAGGATAATTATTGTTAAAAATATGTGGGGATCTTGGATGATCATTGACCTGAAATAAATAATTTTTTTGATTAAAGCCTACCTCTAAATCGTAAAAAAACTCTTTATGAAAATCTTTTTTTGATAAAAAACCATTTGCCATTGGCATCCTGCCAAACGACATAAAAGGTCTCAACCTTGACTTAGAAAACTTACATCGCATTTTATTTTAACTCATTTTTATTAATGTCATAAAAAATTATAGGCCAAACTGTCACTTTAGAATATTTGTTAAACCAATATGACATGTATCTTTCAGCTAAAAAACCGTAGATTCTATCAGATCCATATTCTCCCTTAACATCTAAACCAAATATTTTTTCACATCTTTTAAGCCAAGGAAAAATTGACTCATAATAGTCATTAATCATTTTTTTTGAATTACATATGAACATATTACCTCTATTAAAACTGTTGTTGTTGTTCATGAAATCATGAAAATCTTTTCTTTCATTCTTATCTAATAGTTCAATAGCTTTTGTTAAATTTGTAGCTCCGTGATAGGAGTCAAAATGAAATTTTAAATTTCTATTCTTCTCAAAAATAAATTTTGGATCTTTAAGTAAAGGCTTTAAACCATGTTTAACAATTTTCATTAAAGTCCAACCGTCCATAAAAATATGCTGACCTAAGATTACAGAATTTTTATTCCATTCTTCAGGAATGGATCGCAACATGTCGTTTTTAGTCAATATGCTACGACAATCTTTATTTTGTGACCAGAATCTCCTATAAGCACAAAAACCGATCCAAGTGTTATCTTCAATTTCTTTCAACATGTTTTTCCAGACCCAATAATGAAAAGTATATTCACCATATTTTTTATTTTTAGTAGATATATTCTCGAGTGTATTATCCCTTATCCATCTATTGTCAAATTGAGCATCACCCAAACCCACTGGAGTATATCCGATTGATGAAATTTTGTCATAATCACTGTTATGTAAATCAAGACAAAACATTTTAAGGGAGGCCATATTTATAATCTTATTTTTTTATTAATAAATTCATTTAATGTTAAATTATTTTTATCTTTTTGAGATATAATAAATTTTCTTTTTGGCCATCTAATAGATAAATTTTTGTCATTCCATAATATTCCTTGTTCGTCATTTATTGATCTGTAATTTGTGTTACCGTAAACAATTATATTTTCTTTATCTAAGGCTAAAAAACCATGAGCAAAACCTTTTGGAATAAAGAGAGATTTACAATTTTCCTCAGAAAGAATAATTTTAAAGTGCTTTTTGAAGGTTTTTGATTTTTTTCTTAAGTCTACAACAACATCCAAGATTCTTCCTTTAATGACAGAAACAAATTTTTCTTGTTGTTTTTTTTTTTGAAAATGTAATCCTCTTAATACGTTTTTTTTTGATTTTGACATACATAAAAAAATAAATTTTTTTTTATCTAAAAAATTATTTTTATACAATTCTCTAAAATAGCCTCGTGTATCAGTATATTTTTTATTTTCAAAAATAATAAGATTTTTAAATTTTGTCTTTTTAATTTTCATATTTTTTTTAAATATGATGAATAATCACAGTTTCCGTAAAATTTTATTGCTTTTTTTAGATCTCTTTTTTTAATCCATCTATTGTTTAACGCTATCTCCTCAAGGCATGCTATTTTAAGTCCTTGTCTATTTTCAATTGCAGATACAAAATTTGATGCTTCATAAAAGTCTTTAATATTTCCAGCATCTAGCCACGCGCCACCTCTACCAATATATTCTGCACTTAATTTTTTTTTTCCTTTATATAGGTTAAGTAAATCTATAATTTCAAGTTCACCTCTCTTTGATGGTTTTAATCTTTTTGAATATTTCACGACGCTATTATCAAAAAAATATAACCCAGTTACTGCAAGATTTGATTTTGTGATCTTAGGTTTTTCTTTTAAACTAATAACTTTATTTCTAATATTAACTGAAGCAACACCATAAAGCTGTGGTTTTTTTACTGGATGTAAAAATATTTTAGCACCACTTTTTAATTGAACACTTTTTCTCAAACTTTTTGTTAGACTTTGTCCATAAAAAAAATTATCTCCTAAAATCAGAGATACGTTGTCTTTTCCAATAAATTTTTCACCAATAATAAATGCTTGCGGTAATCCTTCAGGTCGTAATTGCTCTTTGTATTGAATTTTCACTCCAAGATTATTTTTTTCCGGCAAAATTTTTTTAAATTGATTTAGTTGTCCCTTATTAACAATTATTAAGATATTTTTTATTCCAGCTAACATAAAAATAGATAAAGGGTAAAAAATTAAAGGCTTGTCATAAACCGGAAGAAGTTGTTTGTTCACAGCTTTAGTAATAGGGCTCATTCTAGTTCCCATTCCTCCAGCTAATATAATTCCTTTATTAATCATTTTATTAAACCAATTCTTTTTAGATTAATTTTTTTTGAAAAACTTGAAGAAAATTTTTTGTTTTCTAAATACCAATTTATTGTTAATTTAATACCTTCATTAAAATTAATTTTTGGTGTCCAATTAAGTTCTTTTTTAATTTTTTTACTATCTAAAGCATATCTATAATCATGACCCGGCCTGTCCTTGACAAAAACAATTCGAGATTTTTTTGATGAAATTTTTTTCATTTTAAATATTTTTACAATTTTTTTGGCTAAATTAAGGTTTGAACAATTAAATTTCGTACCAATATTATAACTTTGTCCAATTTTTCCTTTATAAAACACCTTTAACAAAGCTTCACAATGATCATTTACATAAATCCACTCTCGACTATTTTTTCCTTTACCATATATCTCAAGTGGTTTGTTATTTTTTAAACTATATATTAGTTTTGGAATCAATTTTTCTGGGTATTGTCCAGGTCCGTAATTATTACAGCAATTTGAAATTACTGCATTAATACCATAGGTTCTACAGTATGCTATTATCATATGGTCACCTGCAGCTTTAGTTGCAGAATATGGTGAACTAGGTTTATAAGGAAAATCTTCTGAAGATCTTTTTGACCCACTTATATCTCCATAAACTTCATCAGTAGAAATGTGAACTAAACGTAATTTTTTTTTTGATTTTGATAAATATTTTCTTATTACCTCTAGTAAATTAAATACACCATAGGAATTACTTTTAAAAAAATTTGATGCATCATCGATTGATCTATCTACGTGAGTCTCCGCTGCTAAATTGAAAATTCCAATTGGCTTGTATTTTACCAATATGTTCAAGATTTTCTTCTTATCATTAATATCAACTTTAAAAAATTTATAATTTTTTTTTGAATGGTTATAGATATTATAATGAGTCGAATAGTATTGTTTTTTATCAATATTAATTACAAAAAACCCTTTTTTATGTAATAAATTAATTAAATTACTACCTATAAAACCGAGACCACCAGTAACTATAATTTTTTTCATTAAAATTGATTTATTTACTTAAACTAGATCAATTAATAAGTTAAATATCTTTCTAAATCAAATAGTATAAAATGAATGATAACAATTTAACAATAATAATAACATGTTTTCAAAGCGACTTTAAACTTAGAAGCTGTTTGAACACTATAGATAAACGTTACAAGGTAATTGTTATTGAAAACTCAGATAGATCATATTTCAAAAGGCAAATAGAAAATGATTATAAAAATGTTAAATGCCTTCTTACTTATGAAAATTTAGGATACTCCAAAGGTAATAATATCGGTTTAAAAGAGGTAAAAACAAAATACGCTTTAATACTTAATCCAGATACTCTCCTTGATAAAAACGCTATTCAAAATTTCTTCAAATTTACCAGTGAAGTAAAAAAATTTGCAATTGTAGGACCAGGTATTAATCAAAAAAGAATAACGCAAGTTAAATATATTAAGGGTTTTGCTTTATTTTTAAATTTAGAAGAATTAAATGATACTGGTTTTTTTGATGAAAATTTTTTCATGTATTTAGAAGACATAGATCTTTGCAGAAGATTAACAAATAAAGGCAAAGGGATATTTGTTGATCCTCAAATCAAAATTTTTCATGAAGGCGCTAGTTCACATAATGAAAAAATTAATTATGAAGTAGAACTATCTAGGAATTGGCACTGGATGTGGTCTAAACTTTATTTCAATAAAAAATATTATGGAATAATTTTTTCAATATTAAATATATCTCCGAATTTAATTTCAGCAATCTTTAAATTATTGGTTTTTTATTTTATAAATAAAAGAAAATCGAAAATTTACTCGCAAAGACTATCAGGAATAATAAATTCTTTAATGGGTAAAAAGTCGTGGTACAGACCAACTTTAGATTGATTTTTAAGATGTAAGACATTAAATAATTCTAATTTTATGCAAAGATCAAAAGAAATTTTAATAACTGGTGGAGCTGGATTTGTAGGTTCAAACTTAATTAAATTTTTGTTAAAAAAAACAAAATACAAGATTATAAGTTTAGACAATTATTCATCTGGATCAAAAAAAAATCATATTAAAGATCGTAGAGTAAATTATATTCGAGGAGATACAAAAAATGTTTCTCATTATATTAAAAATCCAAAAAATATTAAAGCAATATTTCATTTCGGTGAATTTGCCAGAATTTACCAGAGTTTTAAATTTATGAATGAATGTATAAATTCTAACTCTGTAGGTTCCAATGTTATCTTCAATTATTGTTTAAAAAATAAAATCAAACTAATTTATTCTGCTACATCTGCATCTCTAGGAAATAGGGGTGCTGATAAGAATTTATCTCCATATGCTTTTTCAAAAGCTAAAAATTTAGAATTGTTAGAAAATTTAAAAAAGTGGTTTAAATTTAGATATGAAGTAATTTATTTTTATAACGTTTATGGGCCAAATCAAATTTGTAAGGGTCGTATGGCTACTGTTGTAGGAATTTTTGAAGAACGATTTAAAAAGAGAAAACCTTTACCAGTAGTAAGACCCGGGACACAATCAAGAAGATTTACTCATATCGATGATACTATAAAGATTTGTTATTATGCATGGAAAAAGAATTTATGTAGACATTACAGTATATCTCATAAAAAATCATTCTCAATTTTACATTTAGCAAAAATGTTTAATTCAAAAATATCTTTTTTAAAATCTAGACCTGGAGAAAGATATGCATCTACATTAGCTAGTTTGAATTTATCAAATAAAGTTTATAAATTTTATGGTAAAATAGAATTAAAAGATTATATTAGGAAATTTATAAGAAAATATTCTTAATGGCCAGGAAATTCAATGATACTCTCTGTAAAATAATTTTTATCCTCTAAGAGTTTGTTGCCTCGCAAATCAAATAAATTAATTATAAATATAAATCCTGCCACTTTCCCTTCAGAAACTTCAATTAATTTTGCCGCTGCATCTGCTGTCCCACCAGTTGCGATCAAGTCATCAATCACAAGTATTTTCTCACCTTTTTGAATTGAGTCTTTGTGCACTTCAATGGTGGCTTCTCCATACTCAAGTTTAAAATCAATAGAATGTCTTTCTGCGGGAAGCTTATTTTTTTTTCTTAGCAGCACAAGAGGTTTTTTAGTTAGGTAAGAAACAGTTGAAGCAAAGATAAAACCTCTAGATTCAATTGCTGAAACTTTATCAAAATCTATCTTTTTTGAGATCTCAATAATCTTATCAATAGTATAACTAAATGCCTCAGGATTTTTTATCAAAGTGGTGATATCTCTAAACAAAATTCCTTTTTTAGGATAATCTGGAATAGATCTTATATATTGTTTCAAGTCCATAATACTTCATTATTTAACAAAAAAAGGTTAGATTTAAAATATGAAAAAAAGGATACTTGGGATAATTGGGGGAAGTGGACTTTATAATATTGATGGCTTGGAGAATATTAAGTGGAAAAAGGTAAAAACTACTTGGGGTGAGCCTTCGGATAGAATTCTGTCAGCAACATTCAATAAAAAAGAAATTTATTTTATACCAAGACATAAGCGTGGTCATAGAATTAGTCCATCAAATATAAATTTTAGAGCTAACATAGAAGCTCTTAAAAAAATGGGAGT
>MDTB01087218.1_pt1 | contig 31653 bp, 31 predicted proteins | sample 811161 | NCBI WGS metagenome assembly MDTB01 (sample SAMN05326650, study PRJNA326480) | marine metagenome | isolation source: seawater | place: Mediterranean Sea | collected 2009 | reverse complement strand
CCGATGAAGCTTATCAACAGCTGCATTTTGAGGCGCCACCACCGCCGTCTTTCGGCAGTCACTCAGACCTCGGGCAAGTCATCGTCTTGGGCACATTCTCAAAAATCTTAGCGCCGGGTCTACGGGTGGGATGGCTTCAACTGAGTCGACCTCTGCTGGAGTCAATGCTGGATTCAGGATGGATTAATAGCGGCGGCGCGATTAACCAAGTGGGGGCAATGATTACTCGGCAAGTCCTCGTCTCTGGTGCCTTGGACGCTCATTTATCCCAACTGCGCGGGGAGCTCAGTTGTCGCGCAGAAGCGATGGACGCAGCCTTACATCAGTGGCTGGGCGATCATGCGAAATGGCATAAACCGGAGGGAGGCTACTTTTTCTGGATAAAGTTGATTTCAGGCACCAACACCCAGGGTGCGTTACCAAAGGCAATACAAGCTGGCTCCGGCTATCTTCCCGGCAATATTTGCGCCGCGCAGGGCGGCTTTCACGATTACCTTCGTTTGAGTTTTGCCGCGTACAATCCTGCGCAGATAACTGAAAGCATCCAAAGATTAAGTCGAGTGCTGGCAGATTAACTTCCCTCAGGCAGACCCGTTCGAATCGATTCCCACGATCTCACACAGCGGATTGTAAATACTCCCCGCGCCGCAGCCTACGAGCCATCCAGCCCATCTTGATAACCAAACCCAGTCGCTGCCAAAACGAGGTACCACTTAAAATTTCTAACAAGTTCCGAGGAAGCACGCTGGCATACGGCCTGATGTCATATTTTTTACGAATCGATTCGATCGAGTTGGGCCACTCCTGCTCCCACTCAATGTCCATCAGCGCAGGCGTTTCTCGGCCGTGCAGCCAAGCCTCAGCAATCAATTGCATCAATAACCCAAAACCTTGAGGTTGGTTCTGGTGGCTTTTCATCAAAACCACCGCTAAGAACATGGCTGAGTAATTGTGCCCAAACTGGGCCAATTGAAATGCCGAAATGGCAATCTCATGAGAACCACTCGTCTCATAACCAGCAACCAGATGCCAAACATCATGCATTTGGAGAATCCGAACATTGAGGTATTGCAAAGCTTGGGGCAGAGCACTCAGCTGGATTGCTTCACGATCTAAGACCTCAAGATCGTATCCGTTATCCACTACCATTTGATGCAGGCGGTGCCCAAGACTGCCCTGGGGCAAACCTTCAAGCGTCTCGATCTGAGTTCGGCCGGGTACAGGCCGCATCAGTGCGCTTGCGGCACCCGGATGGTCACGCGCAGCGGCTTCGCTGATCTCAAGCAATTGGGGGTCTACCGCGCCGCCGAGGGAGGCAACCGCCTCAGTAATAGAAATCGCGTCGAAACTCTTCTCATCGATCACCGTCCAAAATGCGTTCCAAAAGCCTTCATCCAATTGCCCGGTCGGCAGCACGTTCGGCCAATTTTGGACCGTTCCGCGACCCAACCAAGCCAGCGCAATCGTGTCAATGATTCCACCCATCGCCACAGGACAACAAAAAGCACCCCAAGTCACCGCCGCGAGGAGCTGTTCTCGGCCTTCAGCATCCCCGGTTTTCGCCGCCGTCGCAGCAACCATCAAGGCTTGCAAATCTGGCTGTTGTACACTGTTATGAAATTCAGACCTCGACTGCACCTTGCCTTCCCTCCGCTTCAAACGCCCCAGACTGAACCCCTGTCAGCCTTACTCAACAACCTAGCTTACCAGCGGGCTTGGTCAAATTCAGCTCTGGCTCTCGCCGCTCTTACGAGCGGCATCACCTACCGATCGAGCTAAATGCGCTATGATCAATCACCACGTTCAACCCAGTCCAAAGGAGCATCAAAATGGGATGGTCTATCAATCGGCCCACCGGCTTGACCTTTCATCGCTCAAATCTATCAACCAAGGGTTACACCCTATTGACGCCCCATGGAGATACCGCAACTTATCTCATTGATATGCAGGGCCGGGTTGTGCATCGATGGCTTTTTCACCACATTATGCCTGGCTATGGTCGTTTGCTGACCAATGGTAATTTGCTAATGACGGGTTCCGATGTTGATTTGCCGGCCGCCCCTAAAGATGAACCGACCAAGGCGCCCCTACCCTTTGAGCAACACATCACCCGCCTTGGTGGATACCACACCACGCTCTGCGAGGTGGACTGGGAAGGCAATATTGTCTGGGAGTATGAGAACAGAAGTCAGCATCATGATTTCTATCGATTCGAAAATGGCAACACCATGGTCCCAGAGTGGGTAGAACTCCCCGAGGAGCTTCACCGAAGCGTTCGCGGTGGCTACAAGATGCCGAGAGAGCGACTTCCCCGGCTCCTCGGGGATGATCTCGTAGAAATCGACCCTCAGGGGGTTGAGGTCAGAAGAATCCACACCTGGCAACTGCTCGACCCCGTTAAAGATCCTATCACGCCCACCACCCGGCGATGGGAGTGGACTCACCTCAACGGATTTGATGTTAACGCCGACAATGAGATCGTTTTTTCTTCAAGGAACATCGACCGGGTTGCCATCATTAATGCCGAGGGCACCGCGATTCGCTGGAAATTTGATCGAAGTCGAGGCCAACACAACCCCACTTGGATTGATAACCGAATCCTCGTTTTTGATAACGGAGACTCCTCGTCCTCTCGAATTCTTGAGATTGACCCTGAAACCAGCGAGATCGAATGGAACTATCACGGGGTCCCCTTTCAACAATTTTATAGCGGCCATATTTCCGGCGCATCAAGGCTCAACTCCGGCAACACATTAATCTGCGAAGGCACCAGTGGGCGAATTTTTGAGGTCACACAATCGAAGGAAGTCGTTTGGGAGTGGATCAATCCATTCGTGAATAACAACAAACGTGGCGAAGCAACCGTCAGCATTTATCGCGCACATCGTTATCTGCCGGACCACTCAGCGCTGAGGGATAAAGATCTAGACCCTCGCCGACACGCCAATCTGAATCGACTCAATGGACTGATGGACTAATCGTTCAAAGCAGCGCTTTGGGTTTGATAACTTTTGAGCCCTTTAGACAGAGTTTTGTTGATTCTTCTGCCAAAGAGGCAAGCGCTGATCGGCCCAGCGCTTTTACTATTGCACTGGTTGTTTAAGGATCTTTTCGAATCGCCGACCTGGCCCGGCAAACGCTTCAATTAGAAGCCTTTAGCAGAGGCGATTTCTTACCCGCGGTCTATGACGGTTTCGATTCGCGCAGAGCCTAAAGGCTTAAGCCCGGAGGCCTGCCCTCCCAACTATACACCAATGCACCCCTGAGCCCTCTCTTGCAGCGCTACGATATCGCGATCGACTGCGGCAGTTGACCCAATTCGACATGATTTTCTGACGCTTCATCGCAGATCATCCGTCTTGGCATTGCTCCATCGGAGGCTCATGCTAACCTTTTTGCGATCAATACAAGGCAGCAACCCCATGACACAATCCTTGGCCGTTTTGCGCTTACCTTTATTTTTGATGGTTTGTTTGATTGTTTATTCCCAGGGCATTTTCGGGGCCGATCCGACGCCGGGTTGGCGCATCGATTTCTTCGATGATTTCGAGACTTTTGATCATCAAAACTGGCAGGACCAATTGCTCTGGGTCAACGGCGAAGATCAATGCTATGTCCGCGATGGACAATACGGTACGCGTGAAGTCAACGATGGCATCCTGACGCTTCGGGTCATTGACTTAGGAGCGCCTCGAACTTGCTTTAACTGGGACAAGCAAGGCAACCAGCACTACCCGACGCCCTTTGTTGCAGGTCGCATCGCCTCAAAGAACAGAAAAGAATTTGTCGGAGGTCGATGGACAGCAAAGCTGAGGATTAAAGACAGCGGTCAGCCTGGAATGTTTCCTGCTTGGTGGCTTCTCGGCGCTCAAAACAATGAACCCCCAATCGAAGAGCCGGATGAAAGCATCTGCTGGCCCATGATCGGTTCAGGAGAAATTGATATCTTTGAGCATCATTCAGACGGTGGCTCCGATCATTACGCGGCGCGCATCATTGCAAACTCTGGGGAATGCGGTGGCGGCGACTGGCAGGCAAATATGCTGGTCCAAGCCACAGAGCTTGGAGCCTGGCATGAATACGCCGTGGAATGGCTAGGACCTGATATTGTCTTTCGTTTAGATGGCCAAGAAATTTATCGCATCAAGGCGGCGGCCCAGCAACTCCCTGAGTCTTTCTTCGCAATATTAAACTTTGCCAAAATAAAACCGGGCCCAATGCAGCGGCCCTGGAGCATGGAGGTCGATTGGGTCAAGCACGAGCTTCTTGAATAAGCCCTGATAGCCAGGCTGACTCATCATCCATGCATCCATCACGATTGCAGCAGCGGTTCGAGATGACACGCAAACCAAGCCCTCTCAAAAATACATAACACCACCATCAAACGTCGGTATAAGATGTTTGAATGACATCTCAAGAACCCTCTGATTTTTGGATCATTACCGGCGCGGCTTCTGGTATCGGGGCTGCTGTGACCCGTGCAGTGGCCCAGGCCGGATCAAAAGTTTTGGCCCTCGATATTAATACTGAACTAGGACAGCAGTTGGCTGCAGAAACAGGCGCAATTTATCGCGACTGCGATATTTCTGACCCAGAGGCCTGGGACAGTCTCATCGAATACCTTGACATCAACAAAAGTGTCTTAGGGACGCCGACCAAAATTCATCTCAACGCAGGCATACAAATCGCACCGCCTGATGCGCCGATGAGCGAATATCAATTTCAAGCGATGACACTTGATGGTTATCGACGGATGATGGGCGTCAACGTCGATGGCGTGGTCTTCGGGCTCCAAGCCTTGCTTCCTCGAGTTGCGTCCGGCGCAGCGATTGTAGTGACCGCCTCTTTGGCCGGCGTCACGCCCTACACCGTTGACCCGCTTTACGCCATGAGCAAACACGCCGTGGTCGGATTGGTTCGCAGTTTAGGGCCGACCTTGTCAAAACGCGGAATTACCATTCATGCTTTTTGTCCTGGCGGAATCGACACGGCCATCATTCCCCACGAGCAACGCTCTAAAGACGTTTTTTTTATGCGCCCGGAGCACATTGCAACGGAGATTTTAGGTTTAATGAACGAGACAGAAACCGGGAAAAGCTGGGCGAAAGTCAGCGAACAGAAACCCCGATTCATCATTCGGGCACCGGGGGACAAAACTAAATAACGGAGTACTTATGCCCGCCTTAAAAATTGCCGCGGCTTTCTCAAGTCAATCTGCTGGCCAGACCTATGCTCAAAGCGCACAAGGGCTTCTTTTGGAAGCGACAAGTCATGAAACCGCACACCTTCCCTTTGCCGCCCTTTTTATCGGGACAACCGATGACCTTCGCGCAACGGAAGCTGTTGCCGATATAGGTCTCTACCTTATCTCTGAGCGCAACATCCTGAATGACCCCCTGTCCGATTTGTCCAAGGATCAATATCCCCAAGCCCTGGGCATCTTTCCTATGGTGGCAAGCGAGGCGCTCGGGGCCAAAGCAGCTGACGACCACTGGCGAGAAAAACACGCACCACTAGCGCTAGCGGTCCATACTGCAATGACCCACTACTACCAACTCAACATTTTGCATCGCTTCTCGGGAGAAGCGTGGGACGGGCTAGCGCTTTGCTGCTTTGCCAGTGAAGAAGACTTGCGTCATAAGTTTTATAACTCCGATGCGGGGAAGCGTAGCATTGCAGAGGATGTCCAGCGATTTGCAAACACCCGCCAATCACCTCGCAGAGTCATCGCCGAGATCCGGGACCTTTGAATCGGCCGCCTAGCCTCAATGAATACAGGCCAAGGCGCGGATCTCAACGAAAACTCAGCCACAATCGAACCATCATTGCCTGTTCGACCCTACCGAGTTACCGTCCCCGGAACTTCCCTGTAGAGGCTTCTCATCCAGCAAAGGAATCGTTATGAAAAAACTCACCCTTCTCCTATCCCTCGCGCTAAGCCCTCTGATGCTGATCGCCGATCACCACGGATCGACGACCGCCAACTACGGTATGGCCTATCAATTTGCCGTCACGAATCCTGCCGCGGTGGTTGGATCCATGCAGTCCTTCATGAATTCTGAGACTGGAAAAAACCGACCGGTTGGAGTTTCTTTGGTGCAAATCATCTCCAACGGAGCGTCAAAAGCGACGCACCAAATCAACGTTTTCTATCCTTCGCTGGATGCAATCGAAGAGAATGCTGCCCGAAATGCACAATCTGTTGATTGGGCGCAGTATATGAACACCATGCGCGAATCCGCTGAGCGTGTATCGGAGAACATGTTCAGCGTTCAGATGTCCAAGGTCAATCAGGACGTTGCGAATCAGCCGGGTTCGACCTCCATGCTCACGATGGTTAAAGTCACTGACCCTTCAACCTACATGAAAGCAATGAAGAAAATGATGTCGTCTGAGGCTGTCGCTGCCTTCCCCGGTGCTATTTACGTTGGCCAGATTATTGGTGGTGGCGAGAACCCAGCGACTCATTGGGTTAACATCGTGGCCGCCGACATGGCAAGCTTGATTTCGGCCAATCAGACCATGATGCAATCCGGCGACTTTGCTCAATATAGAACCTCCGTAGCGAGTGCTCGCGAGGTGGTTTCTCAGTCTTTACAACGCGTTGCTTTGACGTTTACGCCAACCGCAGAAAATTAACCTTAAAAAACTCGCGCAGTTGCATCGACCAAGATAACTGCGCGAGCTTTTTTAGGTTCACTGTTAATCAGCAGAGTTCTCCCTCGATATTGCTCTAAATTTTCTCTTCGCTTTCTGATGATTTCCAATTCGCTCAACGCCAAGGCCTCATCGAAGACTTCGAACAACCTCTCCATGAGCTGCGCAGGCCTTTTTCGAAAAGCCAGCGAGGCATGACTATCTTTGCCAATGACTGACTTAAAATGGCAGTAGCGCCATCACAACTGCGCAATAATTCGCCATCCTCAAAGGACAAAATTCTAGTTGAAGACTTAACACTGGCTTCAATGATACATTGAGACCAATTCGCGATCGCTGTCGTCAAGAGAGTAGACCCCTGATGGCACGACTATCGTGATGCCGACTACTTTGGCAGAATTGCTCAACCCGCAAGCCTACGGGGTGTTACTCAACGACAAGCAGGAGACAAACATTGATGAAACCACTTGAAGGCATTACCGTCATGGAGTTTTCAACCATGATCACCGCATCCTTTGCCGCCATGATGATGGCCGAACAAGGCGCTCGGGTGATTAAGGTAGAACCTCTTGGAGCAGGGGATCCGATGCGTTATATCGGAGCTAATAAAGGCGGCATTGCCTCACTGTTTGCCAATTGTAATCGAGGCAAACGATCGATTCGGGTCAATATCAAAGAGGAATCAGGTCAAGCACTCATTCGGGATATGGTTTCTGAGGTTGATGTCTTCATTCACAACTTTAGACCCGGGGTGATGGATAAACTGAACCTGGGCGCCGAGACTCTGCGAGCAATCAATCCGAGGCTTATCTACACCGCAATTTCTGGCTTCGGCAAAGAAGGCCCCTTGGGCAGTGCACCAGCCTATGATCCCATCATTCAAGCCCATGCAGGCCTAACAGCAACCCAAGGTCTCGGAGATGCCCCTGCGTTTTTCAGAACCTTAATCTGCGACAAGATCACCGCTTATACCGCTTGCCAGGCCATCACATCAGCGCTGTACTTTCGTGAGCGGTCAGGAGAAGGGCAGGTCATCGATCTTTCCATGCTCGATGCGGGGCTCTTTTTTATATTCCCCGATGGCTTTCAGAACCATACCTTGCTTGATGAAGATGTCCTCCAAGAACCGTTGCTGATTGATTTGCTATATGAGTTGACGCCAACAAAAGATGGCGCGGTTACCATTTCAGCGGGCAATCAGGAGATGCAAATGCGCTCGTTGATCGCTGTTGGCATGGAGCACTTGCTCGCCGATGACCGCTTTAACAGCTTTGAAAAGCTCGTCGCAAACCTCGCTGAATTTAAGTCACTGGTCAGTGAGGCATATCTTAACTACACCACTGACGAGGTGATTGCATTACTGAAAGAGGCCGATGTGCCCTGCGCGCGGTGTCTCAGCAAAGACGAAGTGCTTGAACAAGAACAGTTAGTGGCGAACGATACCGTCGAGGTGATCGATCATCCTTTGATGGGCAAGATGCGCGTCGTTAAGTCACCCGCACGTTTTGGTGGCGAACGCCTGAGCCCTTCCCGGCCCAGCCCGGATCACGGCGAGCACACCCGGGAGGTCCTCGAAGAATTTTCAGTACCAAGCGCGAAAATCGATCAACTGTCGGCTGAGGGCATTGTCAGCTGACTGCGTCGTCAGTCTAAATAACATTCCCCAGATTTAGCTCTGAAACCTGGGGAACGTTATCCCACGACACCCGCTTGTTTTAGCGCAGCAATTGCATCTTGATCAAACCCCAATTCCGCCAGGACATCATCGGTGTGCTCTCCGATATCCGGCGCTTTAAGCACCCCAACCCGAGCAACGCCCTCAACATTAACCGGATCATTAATCACTCGATCAATGCCAATGTCATCAACGGGTTGCGTGACCATGCGGTTGACCATCAAGTGCTCATCATCACGCAAGTCGCCAAATTCAGTCACCCGTTCAATCGGCAACGCGTGTTCATCTTTTAACAATTTTAACCATTCGGCGCTGGTCTTTTGCTTGAACTTTTCCCGCAAAATTGCAATCAATTGCTCGCCGTTCTGCATCCGTAATTCGAGGGTCGCAAAGCGTTCGTCCGCCAAAACCTCAACGGCCTCTATGGCTAGCAACAACCGATCAAAATCTTCATCCGTGCGTATCATCGTCAACTGCATCCAGCGTCCATCTGCGGCTTCGTAGAGCGCCCCAGTCAATCTCGGCACGTAGTAGGGTGACATGTCAGCATTGGCAAGCTTGCCCTGGGCAAGGCAAGACGCTGACCATAGTCCGTTGGCCATCAGCGACGTGTGCACTTTCGTGCCAAGACCGGTCCGCGCCCTTTGCAAAAGCGCGGTAACGATTCCCGCGTACATTGAAACCGCCGTCGGGTGATCCCCCAGACCTGGCAGGGCTTGCACCGGTTCAACACCGGCATGACGCATATTGTCCATGAGGCCTGAGCGATTCCAATAAGCCACAAGGTCGAAGGCTTCGTTCTCGCTATCTCGGCCATCCTCACCATAAGGCGTCAAGGATGCGTAAATCATGCGTTCATTGAGCGGTTGTATATCTTCATAGTTCAGCTTTAAACGGCGCCGCAGGGGCAGAGGCTGGTTGGTCACATACACATCACACTCTCGGATCAGCTGATGCAAAATTGCGATCCCTTGTTCTGATTTTAAATTTAGCGCCATCGAGCGTTTGTTTCGCGCGTCCATGGCCCAGGTATAATTCGTGTCCGCATTCGGCGTAAACGGTAAGATGGCATAATTACGGTAGCCGTCCCCGGCAACAGGGACTTCGATTTTTAAAACTTGGGCACCGCGGTCTGCAAGCATCGTGGTTGAAACCGGACCCGCTATCCAACTGCCAACATCGAGCACTTTAAGCCCCTCGAACAACATTTCCTCTTGCGCCATGGCGACCTCACTTAACTAAGAACACCATCAAGCTTACTGGAGTCCAACCGTCACGTCTGCACCGGGAGCCCGCTGATAACGACCTCTTGCTGATCAGAATTTGGGCAGCGGCAGCTCAAAAACCAAGTGCCTTAACTGGAGCCACTAGATTCTGCTAGCGAGCACGCCCAGACCATTGGCTTTGGGTGAGCGGGCCGCCGGGAGCAACAGACCATCTCAAATCGAGTCATGAAAGCAACAACTCTCTAGGGATCCGCACTGGGATAGTTCGTCGCCTTTGGGCCCTATTTAAGAGCGACCTTGAGCTCGTGCACCGGAGCTGCAATTCCAACGAATTGGCACACAACGGCGAAGCATGGGATAACATGCCCTTGTGGAGCGGAGATACGATAGGACTCAATAGCCCCGAGGGGTGGCATCGATGGAAGTATATTCAATAGCCGATTTACTAGGATTTTGTCAGTCCCCCTCGTTCGCTCCGGATCAGACGGATCCCGCATTGGTGCTGGACCTTCGGTCTACAAAGGTCACCGATGGCGAACGCGTTCGAATCAATCATTGGCTGGGAAGACGACCCATTCCCGTCCTTGCCCTCATCGATGATCACTGTTCGCTACTCGAGGGCCTGGACATCGCACTGGCCGATGAGTCCGAGATTGCCCAGGTTTATCAGCGGATCTGCGCCTATCCTCGAGCCTCTGCAGTGCTGACCCAAACGACGAGATTGACTTCGCTTCTGCCTATGAGCAGTGCCTTAATTGTAGAGTCCCTAGCGTATGCAACCTTACAAGGGGGCGAGGCATTTTCGGACTGGCTGAGAGAGCATTCAAGACCCAGTAAGCCAGACCCGACCGATGCGCCTGTATCGCTAAAGCGAGACGGATCAGCGCTTCATATCACCCTGTGTAGCCCAAGCACGCGCAATGCTTTATCCGTAGCCATGCGCGATGGTCTGAGTGAGGCCTTCGCCCTCGTCGCAATGGACACCACCATCGAATCCGCGATCGTCTCAGCGGAAGGACCCTGCTTTAGTGCAGGAGGAGACCTGACCGAATTTGGCTCCTGCACCGATGTGAGCCAAGCCCATCAAATACGGCAGCTACAAATGCCCGCTGGATTTATTGTCGATCATGCGGATCGTTATACCTTTAAACTTCATGGCGCTTGCATCGGTGCGGGAATAGAGCTGCCTGCCTTTGCAAAACACGTGATGGCCCACCCGAACACGCATTTTCGTCTGCCCGAAGTCGAAATGGGTTTGATCCCAGGGGCCGGAGGATGCGTCAGCATTCCAAAGCGAATAGGCCGACACAGAGCAAATCTGCTTGCACTCACCGGCGAGCCGCTGACAGCAGCCCAAGCGCTGGACTGGGGTCTCATCGATGTAATCGATGATTCAATTGAATCTTCAGGGTGAGACGCGGTCTTTGACCTGTAGATCTATCGTTCCTTCACATCAATCGCTTTACCTCTGCACACGATCATCCGAAGATGATGTGCAGCGAGATCCAATCGTACAGCCTGCCAAGGGGCCTTCAACAAACATAGGTCTGATTCGGCACCCACGGTCACAGTTCGTTGAACAAAAGGATTTTCAAGAGAACCCAAAAACCCTGAGAGCGCTCGCTCCGGAGAAACGGCTTCATGCTCGCCCAGCCACTCGCCGCTCAATGTGCGACGCTCGGTTGCAGCGCGCATCGCTGCCCAGGGATCTGGATTACCAAAAGGTAGATCCGTACCAAACGCCGTCGCAATACCTTGATCAATCAGGGAGCGCACCCGATACAGCGAATCATGTTGAATCTCGGGAACATCACGCAGATAAGCGTCTCCCCGCTCAAATACAAAATTAGGCTGGGTCACAACCCCCAAACCGAGCTCGACGACCTGCTCGATGAGCTCGAAGGGCATGACAGACGCATGCTCGATGCGATCTCCTTTGAGCGTCCCTGCAGCCCGAAAAGCTGCCAGGGTAAAAACCAGTTCAACTTCAGTCACACAGTGCACAGCCACGCCCCGCCCCGACGAATGGCTAGTCCTTATCAATTCAACAAAACTTTCAAGTTCTGGGAGAACTGTGTCGTGCAAATGAACTTTAACCTCGCCGCAGGCTAGGCCTGGTAGGTTTGACTGAGCCGATAACTCAGCGCGCCCAGACATTCTGACGCGCTGCAGCAAATCACCGCTGTTCTGCAACCCCAAAAACCAGTCCCAGGCCACTCCATCATTGGTCGGCGTCATATCATTGATACCCGTCACGCCCAATTTGACCAGCCGCTGACTGGCCTGCCCGATCGGCGGCGCTTCGGACCGGATGAGACCGCCGAGTATTTCGTCAGCATCATAATAGAGACCGTCAGGACGTGAGACCCGTACTTGCTCGTGGGGTGCAAGGTTCGCCGCCGCGGCCTTCACCTGCTCGATTGCAAGGGTGTTGAAGATCCACAATCGCCCTGAACGATGCTGAATTCTGACAGGCCGGTTGGGGCCGTGTTGGTCCAGCCAAGCGCGATTGAGCTGCTGACAGACACCTTCCTGAAAACCAGTTCCGCGCAGCCAGCCGCTTCCAGGGCGGTTGATGGCCTCGACCAATTCGGCTTCAGAGTTAACTTCCGGAGGGCCACATCGAACGGACTGGAGAGCGGCTGCGTAGCTTGCAAGGTGCACGTGATGATCGTGAAGCCCGGGGATGAGTAGGCCGCCCTCGGCATCCACGCACTGCTCATTGGCCCTGGGCATCAGCGCTCCCACGGCCGTGATTGTGTCACCACAAAACCGGACATCCTCTCGCCTTGAGCGCCCAGCCTCGTCAATCAGCTCCGCGCCTTTGATCAGGATAGATCGCGCTTCAGTCATCGGCCTTGCTCAGGGAAGCGACTTTAGAGGGCCTTTGTTGCAAACCATTGTCTCACTTCCCTTCGAAGCAGCTTGCCCGTTTCGTTATAAGGGAGCTCGCTCACAAAATGAATCATTTCCGGTACGCGAGACGATCGAAGGTGCTGGCGAACGTGTTCGCGGAGACCCTCCTCTGTGATGACCTGACCGGCCGTCGTGACCACTGCCAAAGCAATGGTCTCGCCCCACTCCTCAGAGGGCACTCCGACCGCCGCAACATCTGAAACGGCTTTATGCTGGTGGAGCAAATCTTCGATTTCACCCGGGGAAATATTCTCACCGCCACGCACAATCACATCATCGGCGCGGCCCGAGAGAAACAAGTAGCCTTCTTCATCGACGTAACCAGCATCTCGAGTGGGAAACCAGCCCGCACCGTCTAACACACTTCGTCCTTCATACTCGCCTGAAACCTGAGGACCCCGAACATAGATCTCGCCAGATTGCAGCGGCGGCATGACCGCACCGCCCTCATCTCTAATTTCAATTTCAACGGCAGGCAAAGGTCGACCCACTGAGCCCAAGCGCGCCCTGACGGGCCCATCAGATTGCTCGAGGGCAGCCCTGTGGTCATCGGGGTCGAGCAAAGTGATCGTTGAGCTGGTTTCGGTGAGGCCATAGGCGTTAGTAAAGTTAACGTTCGGCAAGAGCGCGAGAGCATGCTCAATAACGGGGACCGGCATCTTGCCGCCGCCATAGGCGATTGACCTGATTGAGGCTAAGGCCTCTGATTCCATCGCGCTCTGCTGGAGCGACTCAATGATACGCGACAGCATGGTCGGCACCACAAAGGCACTGGTGACTGACTCCTCTGCGCACAAGGCTAGCCATACCTTCGGATCAAAATTAGGCAGCTGTACGATGTGACGACACGCGTAGATATTGCTCATCACCGCTGAGATCCCTGCTATGTGATAGGGCGGTACTGAGACTAAAGCGGCTTCATCCTCACCGGCCCCCATAAACTCTACCGACCCTAAAATGTAAGAGACGAGATGCTCGTGACGCAGCAGCGCGGCCTTAGGCTCACCAGTTGTCCCACTGGTGAAAAGCTGTACCGCAACTGCAGATGGATCGTCATGCCAGGTCAGTTCCGGGGTCTCTCCCGATAGGGCGAGGTTCATAAATTCCCCTGAGCGCTGCACCACCCAACCTTGCCGCTCAGGAACCTGGACGTCTGTAATCAGGTAGGCAGGGCTGATCCGATCGAGCAATGGTTTTAACTGCGCTTCGCTCAAACGATAATTAATCGGCGCATAAGGCACTCCCGCCATCGCAGCACCCATCAGTGCGATTGGCACGGCGGGACTCGAGACGTCCATTAAGGCAACAAATTTGACCTCTGCGGACAAAAAGTGGTGCGCGGCACGCTCAGCGCCGTTGTAGAGTTCAGAAAAGGTGTAGTGTCTGCCTTCGTGGGTCAGCGCGCACCGCTCAGGGCAGGCCTCAGCGGCCATCTGGAGCAACAAAGCAATATTCATAGGGTTTTAGATCTAATCAGAAGATGGAAGTTTTTTTGTATCCTTGGTCATCAATTCTTGACCTTCGTAATACAGCGAGCCATCTCCGCTTTTCACGCAAAGCACTTCGATGGTTTCCTCTGCGTTGACGTAGCGCTTTCCAATCAAACAACCGTGCATCCTATCGGCATCACCTTCTGTTTTCTCTGGGGCTTCCGACATCAGCTGCCCACCGCAAGTTAATTCGACACTCTCGGCAATCTTAATAATCATAATTTCGGCATCGCACACCGCGCTTTTGAGCCGAGTTCCTGGTTTCATCATAGTTTTCTCCTTGCGTTAATCATAAACGATTCTAGGACCCCACAACATCAGCGCCACAATCGCCGGTGCCCAATCAAGCCCAGGGCGAGCTCAACAGGGCTCGCCAATCACGCACTGCCTTTACATTTTGGGGACAAATCAACTGAGAAGCAGAGCGAGTCCCGCCCGCAAAATCATCGCGATCAGCATAATCGTTGCCGTCGCAAATGTCAGTGCTCTCGCTGACACGTTGTTGCTGGTCAAATGAATCAGCGAGTGAACCACGCGGGCAAGAACATAGAGCCAAGCCATCTGCACTTGGAGATCATCCGCCAGTTCACTCAGATGCAGATAGACGACCAAGGCATAAAACAGAACGGGCTGCTCAAACAGATGGTTGTAGTTATCGGTAATAAACCGCATCCGTGGCGACAATCTCGGCCGCAATTCATCTGAATGCATCGCCCCTTGGAGATGGCCAAAATGTCGAATGATGGAGGGCAACCGAGAACAAAGCAGCAGCGCACTCACCCCAGCCGTCAGCACAATCATCGAAAACATCGGGAGAAGAATATCCATTACAAGCCCTCAGGTTTTATCTGTTTTTGTTTAGAGATTCCATCAAGGTGACCCTCTGCCTCGAAGCATTAAAACACCGCCAACTCGAGGCTTCAATTGATTGCCATGGGAAGGGGTCGACCCGTTGCACGATGATGGGCGGAGCGAGCAGAACCGGAACCAGAGCCCTGAAATCAGCGAATCAAGTTCCGACCCCTTATCCAATTGTTGTAAGACCTAGAGCGCATCACCCGCGGATAATTGAGCGCCGAAGAAGATTCATGGCCCTCAAACAACGCCTCACGTTATAACTGCGGCTTAACTCAGGAAAGTTCGCGGTTCAGCCAAATTCCCGGCTCGTGAATGCAACCGAGGAGCACCAAGCGATTCCCAAAGAATGAAATTTCAGGGGTTGATCGTCAAAAAGGCGGTGCTGCGCCTGCATTAAATTTTCGACAAGCCAATGCCAACCCCTGTAGAGTCTTCGGTTGAACACAAACACTGAAACGACAATGCCAGAATATTCTGACAAAGCATTGGGGCTAGGGACTCAGATCACTCGCCGGGACTTGTTGCATGATGCCGGACTCCTGTCACTCGGACTGAGTCTGACATCGCCTTCATACAGTGAGTCTACAACCGTAGCCGAATCCAGACTCAATTATCCACCGACTCGCACCGGTCTACGCGGGTCGCACCCAGGATCTTATGAAGCGGCCCACGCTTACGCCCGTGATGGCGTTCCCCACAAGCTGCCAGGCCGCATCGAGGAATCCTTTGACGTTGTGGTCGTCGGCGGCGGTATTTCCGGCCTTGCGGCTGCCTACTACTATCAACGCCAATTCGGGCAGGATCAGAAAATTCTGATCCTTGACAATCACGACGACTTTGGTGGCCATGCAAAGCGAAATGAGTTCCACCAGGGCGGTCGCATGCAACTGGCGATTGGCGGCACTCATAATCTCGAATACTGGCAGTTCAACGACACCGTCCATCAACTCATTGAGGACCTCGGCATCGATATCGCCAAACTCCGGCGCCAAACCCAGTTCAATTACGGCCGGACCGGCGTCAATGGCCAAGCCATTTGGTTTGATGCTGAGACTTTCGGGGCCAATAGACTGGTCTCAGGCTGTTCGCTCAAGGGACCGCCCTCGGCATCACCCCTGCCTTATCTCGATCAATTTCCGATCAGCGAGAAAGCCAAAGCAGAGCTTCGACAATTTTATGGCCGCAAAACCGACGTTCTGTCAGACCTCTCCGATCAAGATCGCAATGACTATCTTCACAACACCGGCTATTTCGAATTTCTGCAATCCAAGGCAGGCTTGGGAGAAGAGGCTCGGGCATTGTTTAACAATGCCAGCCACGGTTCCTGGGGTTTAGAGACGAGCTGCCTTTCTGTTGCCGAAGCATTAGAAGACGGTCTGCCTGGCCTGAACTTGATCGGGGAAACTGCCGTTGAGAGCGACTGGGACTACCCTGCTGGGTTTTTCCCGGATGGCAACGCAAGCCTGGCTCGTTTGCTGGTTCAGAGACTCATCCCGAGCATCGCACCTGGCGTAAACCCTGATAACATTGCGCTCGCAGCCTTCGATTATTCCGAGCTGGATAAAGCATCGCATTCTGTGCGCATCCGTCTGCAAAGTACGGCGTTGCATGTCGAGAATCGCGAGAACTCGGTTTACCTCTCCTATAGCAATGGTGGTAAAAACCACGCAATTGCCGCGCGCCACTGTGTGATGGCCTGCTATCACTCGATCTTGCCTTATATTTGCCCAAGCCTACCTGATCGTCAGAAGGCCGCTCAAAGCTATCAGGTCAAGTATCCGCTGTTATTAACCAATGTCTTAATCCGTTCCCGGGCACCCTTCACCCAACTTGGCATTGACGGCGCTAGCTGCCCAGGGCGGATGCACGCCTCATTGTTTTTAGGGAGCGGTATCGAGACTGGTGGATACGAGCAGAGTCTGACCGATCCAGGACCAGTCCCGGTCACTTTTTGGGGAAGCCTTTCTCCCAAAGAAGGCGTGACTCATGTAAAAGATCAACTCCGAAGCTCCAGAGAAAAAATGCTTCATCTTAGCTTTGAAGACTACGAACGAGAGGTCAGAAGTGTGCTGCAAAATTTGTTGGGTGCGACCGGCTTTAGAGCCGATCGTGACATCTTAGCCATCACCGTCAACCGCTGGCCCCATGGCTACTCGCATGAGTATTTAGATTTATGGGATGAGGACTGGCCCACCGGAGGCGCTCCCCACGAGGTCGCGAGAAAGCGCTTTGGCAATATCACGTTTGCAAACGCCGATGCCGGCGCCAGCGCGTACACGCACACAGCCATTGAGCAGGCGGCCCGGGCCGTCGGGGAATTCGGTGAGCCGTCCTAAGGGGCCTGCAAACGGTAAGCGCGTGCAGCGGTGCCACTAAAGACGGCTGTTTTTTCAGCCTCGGATAAGCCCAAACGCGCAGCAATTCGCTTAAAAAAGTTCCACAACGTCCGGTACGAAATGCAATCCTTGTCCACCGGGAAATTACTTTCAAACATGCACCGTTCGGGGCCAAAGACTTCTAACGCATATTGATACCGAGGTAACAAGGTTTCTAAAAATGTTTCCGAAGACCAAGGCCTGTCTGTTTGATGCATATGAAACGGCGGCTCCCAGGCATCAACCCGCATTTGCGCGCCGCCGAGTTTCATCACGGTGTTTGAACACGCCGCAACCGAATCGATTGCCGACTTCCAAGCAGCGATTTCACCTTCTTCGGCTTCTGGATCGATCTTGCCACCTAAATGATTGACGATCACCGTCACTCCCGGAAACTGATGAGCCAAACGCGCGAGCGCTGGCAGCCGCGTGAAATCTGGCGACCAATTGTCATAGCTCAAATTAAAATGTTCCAGAAGTCCAAATCCAGCGAGAAACGAAGCATTGAGGTCGGACGGAAAAGCCGTTCGAATTCCCCGAAAGTTATCACTGGCCTGAAGATGTGCCTCAAGCACAGGTTTTACTTCATCCCCCAAACGTAGATCAGCGGCACTAAAGATACCGGTGCAGAGACGCGTCGGGCCATACAGACCAGAGCGGCTCATCGCCGCAATGCCGTGAACAAACTCGGTCTCACCCACCGAGCGCATTTCGGAGGGGCCATCCGCTCGATAGAAAGCACCGCACTGGGCAAAGACCGTTTGAACAATATTATGACCGCTGTCAGCGATGTCGCGACTAATCTCCTCGCAAAGATACACTTCTTGACGAAATCCCATTCGAGCATTGCCACGTAGGTCCCACAAATGGTGGTGGGGATCGATAATCGGCAAATCCGGCTCGATGACAGGCTCTGGCCGCTCTTTGGCGATCCAATTTTCGATGTCCGCGTTTTCTCGTATGCTCATGGTCTCACCTCCAAGGATCGATTCACCGAATTTAACCACAGGGCCGGCTGAAAACCGACAGCCAGCGTGTCACCGCCAGGAACAGTCGACACAACTGTTCAGCTGGGATAAAGCGCTCGACGATTTGTTTTTACCAACGCCAATAGCCTAACTGGCGCCGCATTTTTAGATTTCTAAACAGATTGAGAGGACGCTGTTTTAAACCCTGTCTTCCTTTGGCCAGTCTATCTTGTGTTGCCGCCAGCACCCGTTTAGCCGACAGGCCATCATTATAGGAGTGCAAGTCCAGGGCATAACGCCGAATATGCTGTTGCAAGGTATCGGGTGGATCGAGCGCCGAGACTACTGCGGCCTCTAAATCTTTGGCTTGCGCAATATCAATCAAGTAGTCCCCGGGTTCGGAATTATTCAATGTAACCGCGGGCTTACCGAGCAAGGCGAACTCGCCAATAATCGAGGATGTGTCAGAAACCATAATGTCAGCCGCTTGCAACAGCGGTGCAACATCACTGTCCGTGACCACTCGAATATTTTTTTTGGATAAGCCCTGATAACGCGCAATCCAATCTGGGTCCATTTTTGGGTGGAATTTGACCAGCCACTGCCAAGGATGAATCCCGGCCAATCGATTAATTTCATCGAACAAGGCCGGCGCCGAGGTTAAGGCCGGTGAAAACGTCGGCGCGAACAGAACAATGGGATCATTGGTTTGCTCATCCCAATGATAAGCAGGGCTCGAGAAAAGCCCATCGAGCTTTGGCCAGCCGGTTTCCACAACATCAAAATACCCATGCTTTGCGGCCAACTGTTTAAACCGTGTGGTCGTGGCATCACCCTGGGTGCAGTAAAGATCAAAGCAGTCGCGAATATCAAAATGGCCTTTCTTTTTCCACTCGAGACCATGAAAAACTTGCACTTTTAGGCCTGGAATAAAGCTCGGGATCAGATTGCCCGGCACGAACGAGGCGATGGGATTAAACTTTATCGCGGCCTCGGGATCTTTGGTGTAGGTTTCGTCGTCAGAAAACGTCCCGCAGTGGACATTTACGCCAAACACAAACCACAAAACCTCGCCCCCTTCGGACGCTATTAAACGTTGAAGAGGCCTGAGTATCTCGAAACAATAATTGTCCGCAATAAAAAAGAGATACTTTGCTGGTTCCATAGACATCTAACCGCTTTGAATGAGAAGACTAAAGGTTTTTGATGATCTCTATTGTTTCCGTGGTTGATATCGACGGCGTTCGAGGCAAATAGGCGACCTCGCAAATCGATTTGAACTGATCGAATTTACCTTCCCAATCATTACCCATTACAAGGATGTCAGCTTCGTGTTCGCGAAGATACTGGGATTTTGCCTCGAGGGATTCCTCAACAAACACAGCATCCACGCAACCCAACGCTTTGATGATTCTTAACCGGTCCCTCTGGGTATAAATCGGCAGCCGCCCTTTCTTATCCAGATTGAGTGCATCGGAGGAGACACCTACGGTCAAGTGCGTCCCCCTCTGACGCGCACTCTCTAGAATATTTAAATGGCCGACGTGAAAAACATCAAAGGTACCAAAAGTGATAACGCGCAAATTTCCACTCCTCTTTTACATCGTTTTACAAATGGCAAAAGCTTGACCCAAGTTATTATCACCGCTGAACGCGCTCAATAACATAGCGAATGCGCCCTAACGCAGGCACCCCAACCCAGCCTGGCTGAACGAGAGGCCTTGCCCCGCCCTGAGGGAGGCCTGCCTTTTCAATAAGATCTGTTGGGTAACTCGATCCTCTTCGCCAACCGAGGGCCGAAGCTTTTGTTCACCCAGCGTTCGACGCCCTATTCCTCTACCCATAACCGAACTACCCTCGCCTGATGCGCTCAGGCCTTCTTATCTGCTCAATCCAGTCCAATCATTTAAGGACAAATTGATGTTTAGAAAAATACTGAGGGTTATTCTTTTGATTTCACCATTGCCCCTATCAGTCGACCATCATGCACAGCTATCGTCAGGAGTGGTGGATATTTACGAGTGCATGCTGTATCCAGGAGCGAGTGTTCAAGATGTTGTTGAATCTGCAAAAACAGATTTTAAGGGTTGGGTAGCAGAGAAAGAGATCAAGGTGACCACCTTCATCTGGTAGCCCGTCACGGTGACCCGCCTTATCACGAGGCTGAAATATGATGGATTAACTACTTTGAGAGCTCTGCCGACTATGGCGACGCCTCCGAAGCTCGAACAAAACCCGACAATAGCAACCTAGCAGCGAAGATCAATGCTACGACAACCTGTGCTGGGCCAGTTTTAACCTCTGTAATGCAAGTCGCACAGATGCCCATTGACGAACCTAAAAACCTTTGATCGTCGGAGTATGAAATGTAAATGATGGGACGACCCTAGAAGAAGCTATACAATATCTATCCACAAGCAGAGCAGAAAGGGTTGATGCTGCGATCGGGGTAAAAATTGTCAGGATGCTTTGGCGGCCTGGATCTGGACCCAATCCCGATTTCTAATGGCTGAAAGTCATTTCAGGGAGGCACCAAGACAGGATGGCTTTGCAATGGAGTAGGACGGGCGGAGCCCGAAAGGCACATCAGGCCTTCAACAGCGTCAACAGCCCGGTTTCATGCCATAGCGACCTCTCAACTTCTTTCGCCATCATGCAGTAATCTTTCTGAGGGCGGCTAGCGCCATCGTTTTTTTTCATAGCAGCCCCTTAACCGCGCCGACAAGGATCGCGGCGCATAGCCTAGGATCATCTCTCAACCGCTCATCACCCTCTTCACCGCATAAGGCAGTCATCCGATTCACTGCTCTATCCCGGGAAACGCTAAACAAAAAAGGGGACCGCAACAACCAAACTGGCGAGTACGAGGGTGCACTCTAATGAGGCGGTGGTTACGGTAACGATTCGACGCTTAGTCATCTTTTGCTCCTATTTGGTTCAACTGATCTGGTTTCGATCAGGTACGGCCCGTGTAAGCAATCGGTGTGCCAGTATTGGCTCAATTGTTTCCTAGAGGTAAAACCTAGCCACTGTTCAAGGCTGCCGATCAGCATCCCGTGGCGCTCGAGTAGAATTATTGAATAACTCGACAGCATTCAGTGCCAGCAAATCGAACCCCTTAAAGCAAGATCGACTATAAGCGAACAGGCGTAGCGGGCGGCTCACCGAGGCCAAAGCGCTACTCATCCCACGCGCTGTAAACTTGGCATCGCTACCGGACACCGTGCTCCATCTCTCCTCGCGCTGTCGCCAAGAGGGCCCATCAATCTCCCAAAGAGCAGCGCATCTCCATGATCTGCGCCCACTGAGACGACCAGATCAATCCGATATCAGTCTTGCAGCGCTCACACTCTATTATCTCAGCACACCAGCCCCAAAAGTGGGGTTAAGATCAGTATGAGTCAAAAACAATCACAGTTGCTTTTTTTTATAGATCGACTAAAGTCGCCCTGCCAACTTATACCTTTGTGCGTTGAGCGCAACGGTTATAAAGAATGGAAAAACTATCCAGGGGGATACCAATGTTGAAAAACTATTTCAAAGGCTTCAATGCCGCAATCTTAAGCTTGGGGGTCGCAATCTTTGCGCTCACATCGCTTCCAGCAGTGACTTGGGCCGCTGATTCCAGCGCCAATAATCTTGTAATCGAAGAGATCATCGTGACCGCACGAAAGAAAGAGGAGTCCATTCAGGATACGCCACTTGCGGTAACTGCAATCACAGGAGAACTTCGTGAAGGCAGCGTGCGTAGGCTCGAAGATATACAAGCCTTTGCGCCCAACTTATTTATCAACCGAACTCCAGGCATCGCGAGCGGTGCAGCAATTACCATTCGAGGTGTTGCTTCACTTGAAAGCGACAAGAGCTTTGAGCCATCCATCGGCGTTGTCATGGACGGCATGTTCCTAGGTACGTCCAGCGGCGTGTTGCTCGACAATTTCGACATCGAACGAATTGAGGTTCTCCGCGGTCCACAGGGTACGCTTTTCGGTAAGAACACCACAGGTGGAATTCTAAACGTCATTCGCAGCCCCGTATCTCTGAACGAAATGGGCGCTGACCTCAGTCTGACCGGCGGAAGTTTTGGACGTCAAGATTTCAAAGCAGTTGCTCAAATCCCGTTAATTGAAGACACGCTTGGCCTGAAATTGTTCGGTGCTAGTATTCAGCATGATGGGCACGTTCGAAACACAACGCTGAACACCGATGTCGGTGGCGACGATAAGACCAATTACGGGTTCACCGTACTATGGGAACCGAACGACGATTTTGATTTGAAGGTCCACCACGAAATCATGGAAGACAACAGCGAGCAAGGCGCCTATACCAATAGGAACGTTGTTGGCGAACTGGCTTGCACGATCACTCAAATTGGTTTCGATCCTGCCAACGGCTGTGAGAAAGACGCCAATGATGGCCCTGATACCACAGAGTCTGATGGCAGTAACTTCAGTAACAACGACTACGAAACGACCATCGTGACCGCCAATTTCAATACTGAAGCCTTTCTGTACACTTACATATATTCGCTGCGCGACATGGATGAGCAGAATATGCAGGACTTTGATGGCGCGCCTGCTCACCTCCTCCGTATGAATTTTTTCAACGATTGGGAGCAAACCAGCCACGAGTTTAGAGTCACATCACAGTTCTCAGATACGGTTCAATTTATCGCCGGCTTCTACGACTGGGAGGCAGACTTTGAACAGCGTTGGGATGTTTATGACTTATTTTATCAACTCTCTCGACTAGGCGTCCCACCTTGGGGAGCAGGCCGACAGGGCGTTGAGGGCTACTCCGACGTCTTCCCATGGGAAGATGATGTTGCAGGCAACAATGGCCAGAGTCAGGTGACCACTTCAACCGCTGTGTTCTTTTCAGCGGATTGGTTTGTTGCTGATAACTGGACCCTGACTGCTGGTTTTCGCTGGACCGAGGAAGAAAAAGACTTTGTCGGCGGCGCATCGGCACCTGGATATTATCCTCTACGAGGAGAACCTTGGCCTGGCATTTTCAACCCTTATGAAGCCAAGGCAAAATGGACTGAGACAACGCCAAAGCTGGGTTTGAGATATCAGCCATCGGATGATGCGATGTTCTATGCCTCTTATAGCGAAGGCTTTAAGAGTGGCGGATTCTTCGCACGTCAAGCGAACTATCTGATTGATCCTTCTTACGAGCCAGAATACGTCAAGAACTATGAGTTCGGCTGGAAGACGACCTTACAAGACGGACGCATGATCTTTAATGGCGCGATTTTCAGGTCGGACTATGACGATAAGCAAGAATCAATTTTGATCCCGGTTGACCTCTCGAACGTTGCAACTGTTGTTCGGAATGCGTCGTCTCTTGAAATGACAGGTCTCGAACTCGAAGTCATGTATCAGGTCACTCAAGCTTGGAATGTCATGGCAACTTACGGATACCTAGATTCAGAGTACGCCGATTATTTGGCCGATCTGACCGGTGACAATATCGTCACTGATAACTCAGCACTGGTACCTCGTAACACGCCTAAAAACACATTTGGCTTGACGACGTCGTACACTGCGAAGGTTGGGAATGGTGACTTAAAGGCGAGAATCTCTTATCGGCACCGATCCGATATGGAGACAAACTCCTCCAACAATCCTTTGGGTACACTCGATAGCATCTCGAATGTGAATGCCACCGTCTCGTACACGATCGATAATTACGGGGTGTCTTTATGGGGCAGAAACATTACTGACCAACGGGAAGAGCGATGGGCCACCATCGGTGGTTTGACCTCTCGCGGCTGGTGGAATGAGCCCGCAACCTACGGTGTAACGGTCTCTGCTTCTTTTTAACGACTGAAGTTAGACAGACCAACAGATTAAGGGCGCCAAAGGCGCCCTTTTTTTGGTATCCTTCAAGTCATCTCCATCGTCGTTTCGTGATCACCTAACGCCTTTTCAAGGGCGCTGGTTGCTCAACAAACCAGACCCTAATTGAAACGAGTCGCTGCCTCAAACCTCTTTGATTCAGTCCAACGACTTGCGGAATGCATTTGCAGGGCTGACATCCCTTTTATTGCAAGGGACCCTTGATGAGATCGCGCGGATGGAAACCAGAAACATCTGCAACAGACTAAGCAGTCTTAGTTTCAGGCTCCGGGCATCCGAATTTTAGTGCTTGATCTATTGACTCCAAAGAGAAGCGAGCAGTGCTCTGAAATCAATCCGAACAGTTCAACAAACCGGTTTTGAATCAAGGTCTGCAACAGGTCCAGCATCAAATGGGGGCCTACTGAAAACCTCTAAAACCTTAGGCGCAAAGTGATTCAACGGCCGCGTTGGGTAACTCGGATCAAACGACGCTTGATCCCAGCGCTCACAGAAATTCACGCAGGCATCATAGTAGGGATGGTCTTGATACAGCGCTCGACCATTTCGATCCTGACCCAGGTGATGGGCGTAATAGTATCTCTGAAACAATCCATGGTGCTCAACCGCCCATGTAACCTCGGCTCTGACGTAGGGCCGAATCACGGCGGCAGCGAATTGAGCGTGATTGAGCGGTGCGAGGTCATCACCCAAATCGTGGATCAACGCCGCCACCACCCACTCGATGTCCGCGCCATCATCCTCGGCTCGACAGGCGGTTTGTAGAGAATGTTCCAACCGAGTCACCTGATAGCCGCCAATCCCATTCTCAAGCGATGTCAATGCGCTGAGAACGCGTTCAGGCAATCCCTCAACATGTTGTTGCTCCATCTCCTCTAACAATCGATAGTCATCAGGAGAACCATCGATCATCGCAGTGAATTGCACTCTTTCCATCCTCTTTCCCCATTTTCGTTCCGGCGGATCAGTCCATTGGGTCTCGATTAACTCTTCAATCTGACATGGTCTTTTATTACCTGACCGGATGATTAGTCATCTCAAGGTGCAGATCCACCCCAGTCCAAGGATTGGCTCGCGCGACCTCTTCGTTCAGGTTCACGCCAAGCCCAGGCTCCTTGGAAGGAATAACATAACCCTCCTGCCATTCGATAGGCGCGGTCAAGAGGTCCCCATGAAATCCATCCCAACGCTCTATACCCTCGAGAATAAGAAAGTTGGGCGTACAAGCTGCAAGTTGAATATTCGCTGCACCCACAATCGGCCCACAATAGAGATGCGGCGCAATTTGGGCGTAATATACCTCCGCAAGGGCAGCAATTTTTTTGGCTTCCAGCAATCCGCCAACACGGCCAAGATTCGGCTGCAATATAGCGGCCGCGCCCGCCTGCAACACATGGGCAAACTCATGCTTGGTGCAAAGACGCTCCCCCGTCGCAACGGGGATGGTGGTTCCCGCAGCAACCCGAGCCATCTCGCGGCTGTTCTCAGGCGGCGTCGGCTCCTCAAACCAGAGGGGATCGCTGGCTTCTAGCCGTTTGGCCAATCGCAGCGCTCCAGCGGCGGTGAATTGTCCGTGAGTCCCAAAAAGCAAATCGGCCCGATCGCCAACAGCGGCTCGAATGGTTGTAACAAACCGTTCACTTCGATCGAGTTCTTCTAAAGTCGGCATACCGCCGTCGTACACCGTGTAAGCGCCAGCAGGATCAAACTTTACCGCTGTAAATCCCTGTTCAACATAATCCAGCGCACGCTGGGCAGCCACATCGGCGTTCACGTAGATATGTTGATCATCCTGATCGCTGGGATAAACATCGCCATCAGCCGGATACAGATACGTGTAGGTCCGGAGTCGATCATGAACCTGCCCTCCCAGCAGTTCGTAGACCGGCTTCTCACAGGCCTTACCAATGATGTCCCAGCAGGCCATCTCTAAACCAGACAACACCCCGACTAAACTGATGTCCGGCCTCAGACTGTAGCCACTACCGTAGACCCGATGGAACAATGCCTCGATGTGAAAAGGGTCATGTCCAACAACATGGCGCTCTGCGGTATCTGCAATCATCCCGGCAATGGTTTCAGCACCAAAGGTTGCAGCGTAGACTTCGCCGTAACCGACAATCCCGGTATCCGTTACCAGTTTTACAAATAGAAAGTAACGACCGCCAAAACGAGGCGGCGGATTGCCGACAACAAACGTTTCAAATTCTTTAATTTTCATGGAAACACAATCACATTGCGCAGCGCTGTACCACGACGAACATCTTCGATGACTTCGTTGATTTGCTCAAGGGGATACCGGCCCGAAATCAGCTCATCGAGCTTTAATGCTCCCTCTAAATAAAGCCTAGCTAGAAATGGAATATCGACCGAGACCCGCCATACAAAAATAGCAGCGCCTGATAAAAACGATATCACCAGGCTAAGGGCAAGGGCATTGACTGACAATTGACGATTGGCAAACATTTAAATGTCCAAAGTTTGATTCACAAAGAATACCACTCCATCACACAAATCAAGCGGATTAGCGTCAACAGCATCCCCAATTCGTCTCGACACTGATTCACGGGACGTCTTTCGCGAGACGTTCAAAAAGCAGGCATTTGACTCGGGGTCCTTCTGCTTTGATTGGACAAAGGCAACGTTCTGGCGCCCCTCATCAAGCGCAGGATTGCAGAGGTTTTACAGTGCTTCTTAGGTTGGCGGTGCGCTGAAGATAACAGCATCACGTTCGAGCGCCCTGATGACATCGTCCTCGTAATTGAGCCAAGCACGCAACACCTCTCGATTATGTTCACCAAGATCCGGGCAGCGCGTCCAGGTGTTGCGCTGGATCCCGCCCATCTGGATAGAGTGGCCAGGAATCGGAGTGTTAAATCGTTCAAACGGCACAAAAAATTGACGCGCCCTAACCTGCTGATCTTCGGTGATATCTGCTGCGTTGTTTACCGGCCCAGCAGCGATGGTGTAATCCTGTAGTAATGCTGTTGCCTCTTGATTTGTGCGAATCAAGGACCAAGCGCAGATCATGTCATCAATCTCATCATGCTGCTCAATCCGTTCTGAAAGCGCCAGATTCGATTTTTCGGGATGACCGATTAGGTTACACAGCGCACGCCACTGCTCATCGTTCTTGCAGGCTATCGCTACCCAGCAGTCCTCTCCCTTCGATGGATAAATTCCGTGGGGCGCCATCGCAGGATGGCGATTACCCATGCATTGCGGCCTTTGCCCCAATTGCTCATCCACAAGCCAAGGAGCGCTATACGTCACACCACCTTCATGGAGTGACGTCTCAATCAAGCATCCTTTTCCTGTCTCGGCGCGCTGCATGAGCGCATCCGTAACCGCTGCAGCAGCCTGGGTGGCGGCGATTGGGTCCATAAGCGCCATGGCCGAGTTTCGAGGCTCCTCAGAGCTGTATCCAAGCATCTGGGTTAAACCGGACAAGGGCTCAACAGTAGGCCCGAAGGCCACTCGATCACGGTAAGGACCGCTCATGCCATAGCCGGGCATACTGACATAGATGATCTTCTCATTCGCGCGCCTGAGCGCAGCATAACCTAGACCCATCGAGGGCATCGCGCGGGCACTAAAATTTTCAACAACCACATCCGCGAGGGCAACGAGTTCTAGAAAGATCTTTCTGGCTTGCGCTTTCTTTAAATCAAGACAGAGGCTCTTGCGGTTGCGATGAAGCTTCACAAACAGCGCATTAATATTCCAAGGCTCAGGTCCAGGCGCGCCGCCAATCCAGCCACCCAATGGGTCACTCGGATACTCCCGAGGGCCCCGGCCATAGGGCGCCTCAATCTTGATCACTTCTGCCCCAAGATCCGATAAAAGGCGAACCCCCAAAGGGCCTGCCCAGACATGCGTCAGGTCTAGAATTTTCACGTCTTTAAGTGGCAGTTCGATCACCTGTCGTTCTGCCTTTCTTCGACCATCGGGACAGGCCGGTTCAGATGGTCAAACAACTGATACCCGCCTCGCGGCATGACAATTTCAACGTCATCACAAATCGAAGATTCCCAGAATGCCCGGGATGCCAAATGTGGGTCTTTGAGCACATCGCTAAACGTTTGGACTACACCCAAGGGAATACGCGCTGCCTCAGCGCGGCGAATACAGGCATCGGTTGTCCAGGATGCAATTACATCCACGGCGATCTGGTAGAGCACATCGCGATGTTTAATCCTCAGATCATTGGTCGTAAAGCGTTCATCGATTAACAACTCCGGCTTTTCAATAAAGACCGTAAAGGCGTCCCAAAATGCCGGTACGATATTAATGTAAACCCATCCGGAGTCTTGAGTTTTAAACAAGTTACTTGGAACAACGAAATAAAAGTCATTACCATGTCTCTGGCGAATGTCCCGGGCGCAGTGCCAACGTACATGGGTAAATTGCGTCAGTGAGAGGACAGTCTCCAGCATACTGGCATCTAAAATATCGGACTGACCCGCATAAACACTGGCCAGCGCAGCGGAATAAGCGATCGCGCCGGTCTGAAACTCTAAATAATGACCGGGCAGGTTAAGCGGCGGCCGGCCGGGATCGCCCATTAAGGAGGTGTAACCTCCCATCGCCAATAGGGTCGACGGAGTCGCTTGCCAATTTCGTTTTGGGCCCGTTCGACCAAAAGGGGTCATCGCGACTTTGATATCCGCCTGCCATTCATCAAACCCGAGCGCGTCGAGCGCATCGGCTGAGTCAGCCTCGCAAACCACAACATCGGCATCACAGACATATTCCAGTGCCTCAGCTGCGCTTTCTACGGTAACGCTGATTTTGCCCCAATGAAGGAATGCTCGCATCGCTTCAACAGAGGCCCAAGCAGGCGGCGTTGCCTTTAACTCTAGTCGCGTCACCTCCGCGCCCTGTCGCGCAAACAAGCGACCACAATACCCAGCTGCGTAGCCGCCTATCTCTAGTACTTTAATCAATGGCAATGACCCCTATGAGGAAAACTTTAATGTTCTCAAACACGACAAAGCTGCGAGGCGCAGAGGATTGCCTACTCGATTTTAGGATCTCCTGCAAGCGCACAACCAATCATTTCTCTCTTCCAGCAAGCAAACGCTTCACGTCACACTACCGCATTGATCCTTCGGCCGATACTGGGGACAGCCCTTAAAACGGATCCTGGGACTCAACCCTCGAATCGCCATTAAAGCCGTGCAGCATTCACGGTCAAGTCAGACCTGCTCTCTAAATCAACAAACAACCCGCGACAAAATTTGCATGAAGCACTAAAACGACTCAAGCCCCTGACAAAAGACCGGCACCAAACGCATGAGATCGACAGGAAAGCGTCCTAGACTTTAGAAATCTTGAGTTTCAGGTATGATACTTAAGTCGCAGGATTAGAAGTTTGCACACACTAGGAAAACACAAAAGTTTTTATCAGTGTGATCGGACCCTCAAGCTGTAGGCCATGGTATATTTGCGTTAATTGGTCGTCGCGAATTGGACACGACCCACGCGTCACATCAAGGAGCGATAGTTTGAACATCTCCTACGGCAGCATTTTAGGCGTGTCGATTGCAATCGCGGCAATTGGCTTTGCACTTTTTGAGTACGAAATTAGTTTTTTCGTTAACGGACAAGCCGCGCTGATTGTCTTTGGCGGCACCTTGGCCGCAACAATGATCTCCTTTGAGGGCAAAGAAGTTTTTCGCGCCCTGGGCGCCATGCGAGAGATTGTTATACCTTCTTCGATCGACGACGAATCCATGATGTCTGAGGTTCAGATTGTTGTCGACTGGGGGAAAATTAACGCCCGAGAAGGTAAGGTAGGCCTCGAAAAAGCGTTTGAGTCCTCGTCAATGATACGGGATGCCTTCTTGCAGCACAGTATGGATCTTTTTAATGCAGGCTACGCAGAGGACAACCTGCGCACAAAAATGGAGACCTTTGTCAGCAATCAGTTTGAGCAGGCAAAGAAAACAGTCGAGATTCTAACAACCATGGGATCTTTTGCACCGGCCTTCGGCATGATCGGAACTCTCATTGGGCTGGTGGGCATGTTAAGTCAACTCGACGAATTGGGAAGCAAGATCGGTGATCCAATGGCGGTTGCACTGATCACGACCTTCTACGGTACAGTGGCGCAACAACTCATCTTTAAGCCCGCCGCACAAAGAACAGAAGCAAAAAACAGAATGATGCTGACGCGAAACCTGATGATGACCGAAGCTTTCCTTCTGCTCGTCAGCAACAAAGGCTCCATGGAAATCCAGGACCATCTCAACAGTTTTTTAAGAAAAACAACTGACCGCAGAAAATCTTCTCGCGTCGAGAATAGTATCGATTGAGCACTCAGCCATGAAACTATTAAATTTTGGTGACGGCGACACTTTGAACGCAGATGATAGCGGCTTCTACGTCAGCTATGCTGACATGATGACCTTGCTCATGGTGTTCTTCGTTCTTATGTTTTCCGTCTCCAAACCGGATGAGTCAAGATTTGATGAAGTCGCCAAGAGCGTGAGTCAAGCCTTTAACCAAGAGGTTGCGCAAGAAATCATTGATGAGATCAATCGCCTCGAAGTCCTCGAAAAAAGCCTAAACGCGACCATCGAGGCAGTTCAACTCAGCGATCAAATTTCCACTGAAGTCACTCCCGATGGGCTAAAGCTAGAGCTGGCAAGTAGTGCTTTGTTTGCAGCGGGTTCCGCTGAAATTCGGCAATCAATGAAAGCAACTCTCAAACAGCTGAGCGGTGCAATCCTCACATTACCTTCCGAGGAATATATGATGCGAATCGAAGGTCATACCGATGATGTCCCCATCAGTACTGCTCGGTTCCCATCCAACTGGGAGCTGGCCTCAGCACGGGCGCTCAATGTTTTGCATTTGTTTGAAGCCAACGGGTTCCCGAGCGATCAGCTTGCTGCGACCTCGTATGCCGACACCCAGCCCAAACTTCCAAACCGGAGTGCAACGGGCGAGGCACTCGCCGAAAATCAGGCTAAGAACCGGCGCGTTCTCGTCTATATCAAGCCGCGAACCTGAATTTCGATTCTTGGTTTGGCCTAGCCAAAGTTTCAGTGCTTATTCTGCCTTTTTAAAGTCGAGGTATCCCAATCGTCGAGACCAAGACAACCTCGGATCTCTGCGGTGATGATTGCAGCAACTACTCAAAGCGGGCTTTTTAATAGTTTAATCAGAGCGCAAAGGCTTAACACCGTGCTCACCAAGATTCGGGGCTGGACGATTGGGTTGCACTTCGAAATCTAACTTGCCGTCGACCTCAAAGGGCGATCGGACTTCACGAATTTTACCTAATCTCGCATCTTCATAGGTGTTAAACATGCTTGCAGCACTGAGGTGAGGATCGGTGAGCAGGTCAGTCAGCGAACTCACCGTTGAATGCGGAATATCCGCGGCAACCAGCAAACGCTGCCACTCATCGGTAGTCCTTAACATCGCAAGCGCCGCTAACTTTTTGTACAAAACATCAATATTCTGGCTCCGCAAAACAGGATCAACCACCCGCTCCGATGTCGCCCAATCAGGCTCACCGCAAAGTTCAAAAAACCGGATCCAGTGCTTCGTACTGTAAGGCAGAATTGCAAGGTAGCCGTCGAGGGTTTGATACGGCTTGCGGTTTTCCGACATT
>MDTB01170709.1_pt1 | contig 31658 bp, 27 predicted proteins | sample 811161 | NCBI WGS metagenome assembly MDTB01 (sample SAMN05326650, study PRJNA326480) | marine metagenome | isolation source: seawater | place: Mediterranean Sea | collected 2009 | reverse complement strand
TTTTTCAGCAACATTTTTTTGTAATACAAAGAAACCGATGCCTGCAGCAATAACTCCCATGGTTAAAAATACATTTGTTGGCATACCAGGTATAGCTCCTAAGGCAACTAAAATACTGGCCGAAATGAACAATGCGGAAGGATTTGCCATCTGAGCTTTTGCTTGCTCAGTCATAGATTCTGCTGTTGTAACCCTTGTCACAATGATAGCTGTTGCTAATGATAAAAATAAAGAAGGTATCTGAGCAACTAAGCCGTCGCCAATTGTTAATAATGAATATACTTTTCCTGCTTCACTAAAAGATAGATCATGCTGAGCAACTCCAATAATCAATCCCCCGACTAAATTAATTAATAGAATTAAAAGACCGGCTATTGCATCTCCCCTAACAAATTTAGAGGCTCCATCCATGGATCCAAAGAAATCAGCTTCTTGAGATAGTTCTTCTCTTCTCTTTTTTGCTAGATCACTATCGATTACACCAGCGTTTAAATCAGCATCAATTGCCATTTGTTTACCTGGCATTGCATCCAAGGTGAATCTGGCTGTAACTTCTGAAACTCGGCCAGCACCTTTGGTAATAACCATAAAGTTGATCAATATCAAAATTCCAAAAACAATAGCACCAACAACGTAGTTTCCACCAACTACAAATTCACCAAATGACTGAATTACTTGACCTGCAGCACCTGGACCGCTGTGGCCATCAACTAAAACAACTCGAGTTGATGCCACATTTAAAGCCAAACGAAGCATTGTAGCCAATAATAAAACACCTGGAAAAGAAGAGAACTCTAAAGGTCTTTGAGTAGCAATTGAAACCATTATTACAATCAAACCGACTAAAATATTAAATGTAAATAATATATCCAAGACTAAAGGCGGCAAAGGAATGACCAACATTGCCATAATTAATAAAACTAAAGCAGGTATCCCAAGGCTTGAGAGGTCGAATTTAGTTAAATTATTTTTAACTGTCGAAAAAAAATCACTTGCTACGTTAGCTGCCATACATTCCCAAAAAGTTAAATTAAATCAGTAACTTAAAATTTTTAACATTTTATGTTTTACGATGATAAATAATTAAAGCAATCGTTATGCCAGAAAAAAAAGAAATATGTTTTTTATAAATTATTGTCTGGCCTGATGCTTGCTTAAACATAAGTGTCCAACATCAGAGTTATGCTATGAACCAAATAAAAATAAATCCTGAAATTAATATTGAATCCTCTGAAAGTCAGTCAAATACTAGTGGGAATCCAAAAGAGTCTACAAAGAAAACTCCAGAAAAAAATTCTTTTGAGGGTATTTTAAGTAAGATAAGTGAGCTTCGTAAGGGGAAAAATTTTGCCACCGAAGAAAAAGTTAATAAAGATGATGCAAAGATTATTAAAGGTCATTCACTTTCATCCAAAAGTGAAGAACTTATTGTTTCGCAGATAGGTATAGAAAATAAAGAATTCCTGGAAAAGGATCACGACAATACTGAGAAGACAATATCCGATTCAAGTGATGATAATAATGAAACAAGTGATAATGTAAAATCTATAGAGGCAGATGAATTTTCAAATCCAGAATTGCAATCAATTCTTTTAGGAACCAACACTCAGATCATAACCACAAATGAAACTCTCCCTAGTAATGAGCAACTAATCACTTACGCTCGTAAGGCTGGACTTAATGAAAATGCTATATCAATAATATTGAAAGGCGGTTCTAGCAAGAAGATATCATTAAAAGACAATAGTTTTGATAAAAGCCAATCATTAAGTGATATAGCCGCAATAAAACCAAACACTTTAGTTAAAAAGAATAATCCATTTGATCTGCATTCTATTCAAAAAAAACTTGAAATACAATTTTCATCTGACGAAAATTTAGTCGAAAACGAGTTCAAAAATAAACCGATTGCAAAAAATATAAAATCTGTTGGCGTTCCAAACAAATTTGAGATTTCTACCTCTGAGGTAATTGGTTCAGAGAACCCAAAAAACTTAAAAATAGCAATGAAAGTAAAAGATGAAAGTTTTCTAGAAAAATTAATCATTAAAAAACTAGAACAAGAAAAAATTCCAGTGTCAAAACAGGTTGAACGTCTTCAGTCAATTGAATTAGGTGCAAGAGCTGGGCATTTCATCAGTTCCCTTATAGCAATGAGAAACTCTGAAATTTCTCAATCGACTAAAATCTCTGATGCTGATGCTACGCTTCTTTCTCATGCTTCGGGTTTTGTAACTAGTAAGTCAGAATCATCCTTATCCGGCAAACAACAAGGTTCGGGTCGTGAACAACAAACTGAACAGATACAATTAAAAAGGCAAGAACAATTTCAGCAAATGGCACAAAGATTAGGAGAAACACTTGCTAAAAGGATTAGTGAACAAATTTCTCGAGGTGCTTGGCGGGTTCAAATTGCACTCAAACCTGCCTCACTAGGAAGTATAGAAATAAACCTTAATTTAAGAGGGAAGGAGATTGAAGCGTCATTTCTAGCAAGTCAAAATCTAACCAGGGAGCTTCTTGCAGAGAGCCTACCTAGACTTAAAGAAAGTTTAGAAAAAGCTGGCATGAACGTTGCTGACTTGAATGTAACAGGACAAAATAACAGTAAAAGTGACAATAATTCGACAAACAAAGAAGAGAAAGATAAAGATTTAAAGATAAATGAAATAAAGACTGTTAAAAAGGAAGATGAAAAAACCAAAGGATCAATCTCAAATGTAGATCATCTCGGAGGTTTGAATATTTTAGTTTAGTAAATTAAATAAATAATTATTTGGAGATTTAAAAAATGGCTGAAGAAGAAACTACCGAAGAACAGGAACCTAAGAAAAAAAGCCCTATTCTAATGATTATTCTCATAGTAGTTGGTGTTCTTCTGCTACTTATTACGACAGTGATGGTTACCTTACTTAGTACCGGTTTTTTTGAAGAAAAACCAGAGGAGGTAATAGAACAGTCACTTGAGGAGGCCGAAGCTGAGTTAGCAGCAAAGGAGCCAGAAACTGGTGAGGGTGTTGAAATTTTGGATGATCAAGGTTTGCCAACTGGAGAGTACGAAAAAAAGGCTCCCACACCCCCTGAAAAGGTTGTTAAAGATGCCTCTCAACAAACCCGGTTTGAACATCGTTATTATGAATTAGCGAAACCTTTTGTTTCGAATGTTGCAAACTCAAGAAAAGTTATGTCAGCAACTGTTGCGATAATGACTCAATATGATGAGCAAGTTATTATGAATATCGAAAAACATGAATTTGCCTTGAGATCTGCCTCACTTGATGTGATGCGCCAACATTCTGAGGAAGACTTAAAAAAACCAGAATTTAGAGTTGAATTAGCTGAAAAAATTCGCATTACAATGAATGCTCTACTTGAAAGGTACGAAGATTTTGGAGGTATTGATGAAGTCTACTTTACTGAATTCGTAGTTCAATAAATTCAGGAAATAAATACCATGTCTGATTTATTATCCGAAGACGAACTTAAAGCCCTGAGTGAGGGAGTTGCTGATGGAAGTATTCCTGTTGATACAGGTTTCAACACCAGAACTAAAGTGCGTAAACATGACTTAGCTAGTGAGGATTCAACTTTGGGAGTCAATCTTGGATCCGTTGAAATGATCAATGAGCGATTTATAAGGTTGTTTCGACTAGGGCTAGTAGAGGTTTTAAGGTCAACCCCAAAAATAAACCCTAACAAAGTTGAAATGTTAAAGTATGGTGACTACCTCAGAGGTAAAACTGCGCCTTTAGCGGTCAACATGATCAGAATGAATCCTCTGAGAGGACACTCTCTAGTTGTAATTGATCCAGCAGTGATTTTTGCAGCTCTTGATGTTTTTTTTGGAGGAGTAGGAACCAAACAAAAACCAGTTGGAACTCTACCCCCAACTCGTTTATTTACACCGACTGAAAATAGAATCATCAAAATTATCCTTGATATTTTTTTTAAAAGTCTATACGAAGCCTGGGCCCCAATAATAACCTTAGAAATTGAAGTTGCAAGTTCAGAAATTAACCCACAGTTTGCTCAAATAGCTGATGAAAATGATCTGGTGGTATTGTGTAGATTTGAAGTTGAGGAGGGAGCTACAAAAAGTGCTGTAGATCTTGTCTACCCATATTCAACATTGAAACCCATTCGTGATCTGCTAAGAAATAGGGTGGCTACTGGTGACGGAAATGAGCTTTCAGATAAACAATGGGCTAAAGATTTAAATGATTCTGTTGTTGAATCTGAGATCGAATTACAAGTACTTTTAGGCCATATCAAAACTACTTTGTATAACCTTGAAAACTCTCGTGAGGGCGACATCCTGTATTTTAAAAAGGGGGATATGGCTAGAGTTGATATTTGTAATATTCCAGCATTTGAGGCTGAATTGGGCGTTGTAAAATCTGAAGTTGCTGTAAAAATATGTAACTCTCTTAATGTTCTAGGTTTACCAGAAAAGGATGAAGATAATGGCTGAAAACGAAATTGAAGAAGAAACTGAAAACAAAGAAAAGGTAGATAATGAATCTGCGGAGACAACCGAAAGTCCTGATGGAGCTAATGAAAATTCATTAACAAACACAGCAGATGGTGAAGAAAAAGGGAAAATTAACCCTGAGGTACTTCAAGGAATTCCTGTAACAATCTCGGTCGAAGTTGGGAAAACATCCTTAAAAATTCGCGACCTTTTAAGATTGTCTCAGGGTAGCGTTGTTGAATTGGATAGGTTGGCTGGAGAGCCCTTGGATCTCTTGGTCAATAATACAGTAGTGGCTCAGGGTGAAATTGTTCTTGTTAATGATCGTTATGGAATTCGTTTGACACGGGTTGTTCCTGCGGCTGAGAGAATGAAAACAATTTAAGATAAGAGTTTTCAAACTGTAAAATCACATAAATCTCTTTTTTTTTACCTACATATCTTCACCATTAGTTTTCTCTTTAGAAAATCAATCGCAAAGATTTGATAATTCAAGAGACACGGCATAATTTTTCCGTTATGTCAAAAAGCCGGCAATTTTTTGGCACGTCTATTGCTAATTGTATTTAAAGCAAATTTAGTTTTTAACTAAAAAAAGATCAACCAAAAAATTTTTAAGGCAAAAATCCAAATGAATAACGTCAACTCACAAATATTATTACCAGACTTTTTTTCTATGTTTGGTAGTTTTGTTTTGGTATTGATACTGCTTGGAATTGTTTTATTTATATTAAAAAAAGTTCAAATGACAAACTCTGTAAACAACCATGGTAGACAAATCCAAATTCTTGAAGTTACGTCAACCAGCAACAAGCAGAAAATAATGCTTTTGAAAGTTGATAATCAAAAAATTTTAGTTGGATTATCTGGACAAAATATGAGTCAGTTGGGTCACTGGACTATTAGTGAAAATACATCCAGTAACGCTATGCAAAATTCTAGTAATACATCGAATGCAGATAGAAAAATTGATAACGTAAAAATTAATTCTAAAAATTTAGTTACAGAAAAAAATGATTCCTCAAATTTATCAAATCACTCAAAAAGCCAATTTAACAACCTTGAAAAGGTTTCAGACATAAAACAAACTGAAAATTTATTAAAGTTTGCCAAAAAAATTAGAGGCTCTTTAAATCAATCTATCAACAAAGCACAAAGGGCACAATAATGGGGAAAATTTTAAATTTCTCTTTACTGGTTATTTTCTCTTCGATTTGCTCAGGTTGCTTTAACGACGTAATTGCTCAGGGTCTTCCGGCAATAACTGCTGCAACTGGTGCTCAAAGTACTCGCTATAGTTTATCTTTGGAAATACTAGCTCTTGTAACTACAATTACCTTATTACCATCAATACTGTTAATGATGACATCGTTCGTAAGAATCATGATAGTAATGTCACTGCTTCGAATGGCATTGGGAACCGCTCAAACTCCCCCAAGTATGGTTTTAGTTGGGTTAGCACTATTTTTAACACTTTTTATTATGTCTCCAGTTTTGAGTGAAATTTATGCAAATGCCCTTGTTCCTTATATGGAAGAGACTTTGTCATTTGATGATGCTATTAAAAAAGCTGAGGCTCCCATTAGAGGTTTTATGCTCAACCAGACAAGAGAAACTGATATAGCGATGTTTATGAATATCGGAAGAATTGATGAACTTAATGGTCCCGATTCTGTACCATTCTCAACTTTAGTACCTGCATTCATAACTTCAGAGTTAAAGAGTGCCTTCACGATTGGTTTTCTAATTTATGTGCCGTTTATTGTTATTGATATGGTTGTTGCTAGTGTTTTAATGTCAATGGGGATGATGATGCTATCGCCAATGATGATCTCTATGCCATTCAAGTTAATGCTTTTTGTCTTAATTGATGGTTGGAGTTTAATAATGGGCAATTTGGCGGCTAGTTTTGCTATGCCCTAATTTAAAAAAAGGAGTTGTTTATGGACCCATCTGCTGTTATGGATATAGGAAGAAATGCTCTTCTGATGGTGATAATGATTTCCGCACCAATGTTAGGTTTGGGATTGTTGGTTGGACTTATAGTAGGAATAATCCAAGCAGCAACCTCGATTAATGAAATGACACTCACGTTTGTTCCAAAATTAGTTGCAGTCGGAACCGGAATTACTATCTTTGGTGGATGGATGATAAACACCTTAGTTGATTTTGCCACAGGTATGTTTAATCGAATACCACTTTTGTTTATTTAACAACCGATGTACCCATACAAAGTCAAATGATATCTTTTCTGGTAGCAGACATAGTTCAAGCCTTTTATACAATTGTTTGGCCTATGATTAGAATCTCCGCAATGTTATTGACGGCTCCGATTTTTTCGATGAAAGCTGTTAACTTGAGAGTTAGGGTAATAATTGCAATTGCTTTAACAATAACAATTTATCCATTAATTGAATGGCCAATGCTTGACCCCCTTAGTTCAAATGGATTAGTGGAGATCTTTAACCAAGCTATGATTGGAGCAATTATGGGATTGATGCTCCAGGTTGTTGCTGCTGCATTTGTTGTTGCTGGTCAGTCAATTTCAACAACAATGGGACTTGCTATGGCAACAATGGCTGACCCAAACCTAGGAACTGTTCCAGTCATTGGTCAACTCTTAACCATCTTAGCGAGCTTGATTTTTCTTGGCTCTGGAGGACATATTGTTTTGATTGAGATGCTTTTAGAGAGCTTTCGCCTCCTCCCAATTGGACAAAAATTAATTCTACCGGAAATTTATCAAGAATTGATTGCATGGAGTAGTACTATTTTTTTAGGTGCAGTTTTACTGGCACTCCCAATTTTATCAATAATGCTTTTAATTAACATTGGTATGGGTATTGTTACAAGAGCTGCTCCTCAATTAAATATTTTTGCTGTCGGATTTCCAGCTATGATTATGGTTGGAATGGTCGTGTTGATTGCCTCCTTTGGTGGAATTGGTATGAGAATGCAATATCTATGGAATTTAGGATTGCAACAAATTAGAATCTCGGTCTTGGGTATCGCATAATGGCCCAAGAAAACGAAGACGGAGCAGAAAAAACCGAAGAACCCACTGCCAGAAAACTTGAAAAAGGTAGAGAGGACGGTCAAATAGCTCGTTCAAATGAGCTTGGCATTGCTGGTGGTACCATTGTTGGTCTTTTGATTTTACTCTTAGCTGGAAGCTATTTTGTAACCGAGTTGGCAGAGGTATTTAAAGGAGCGTTTGCTTTTGACAGAAAAATAATATACTCACCAAACCTTTTACCTGCAAGATTCATTACCGCTCTTGGAACAGCATTATTTGTTCTAGCGCCATTGTTTTTATTATTGGTATTTATTGCAATTGTCTCTGGCTCAGCATTAGGAGGTTTAAACTTTTCCGTTAAAGCAATGATGCCAAAAGCTAGCAAACTAAATCCATTAAATGGCCTAAAAAGGATGTTTGGGATTCAGGCATTGATCAATCTTTTTAAGTCAATATTGAAATTTACCTTGGTTGCCGGAACGATGTATCTTGTTGTAAGAATGGAATACCAAGAATTACTTACTCTCAGTCAAATGAGTTTAGAACCTGCCCTTGCAAAAGCCGGGACTATTATAATAAGATCAGCTCTTTTGGTTGCTCTGACTTTGTTGATAATCGCTGCAATTGACATTCCAATTCAAATTCATCAGTTTACTGAGGGTATGAAAATGACATTACAAGAGGTTAAAGATGAAATGAAAGATGTAGAGGGACGACCAGAAGTAAAGCAAAAAATAAAGCAAAGACAAAGAGAAATAGCTGCATCCCAAATGATGGAGAAAGTGAAGGACGCTGATGTTGTTATTACCAACCCTGAGCACTTTTCAGTCGCATTGTCCTATGACCCAATGTCGGAAGGTGCGCCAATAGTTCTTGCGAAAGGCACTGACTTAATGGCATTTCGTATAAGAGATGAGGCAGAAAAGTATGGAGTACAAATATTTTCAGCTCCTCCGCTTGCAAGGGCACTATACTTCACAACTGAAATTGATCAACCAGTACACCCCGATCTGTATTACGCTGTTGCTCAAGTAATTGCTTACATTTTCAACCTAAACAGCGTCTCGAGTGGTGGTCTACCCCCTCAAAAACCACAACCAGAAATTCCGTCATCGATGAAGTTTGATGAAAATGGAAATACAGTTGAAAATAGAGTATGAGCTTAACTGACCTATTTTTTAGACCCTTCGACAAAGCTAGGCTTGAAAGACTGGTAATGGCTATTGATCAAGATAAGCTAAGTGCTGCATTAGTTTGTGACAGTGAGGGACTTCTTGACCACTATGGCAGAATGCTAGTTAAAAAATTAAGACTTATTCCAAATTTAACTGTTGAAGTCTATTACCCAAATAGTACTGAAGCGCTTCTCAATAGGTTTAATCGTATTCTTGAAGATGTGCCAATAGACTCTGCGATTAAAGCTGAAGTATCTCAAGCACCAGATAAAGTTTTAGTAGCATTTGACTCTCAAGCAACTGGCATTAGAGAGGTTCAACTGATGGCAAGACTTGTGAAAGATTTTCCAGGTGCAAACACCAGAGTTATATTAATGCTTGACAAGCTATCGAGCACTCAGTACGAAAAAAAAATTGAAGCTTTTGGAAATAAAATTATAAGGTGGGATATAGCAACGCCAACCGACCGTGAAGCTGCAGTTTTGTTAAGTGAATCCGAATTGTCTGGTATGCAACCTGAGGTAAGACAAGCTTTGGCTAACGTCGGAGTCTCTTTGGATGCTAAATTAGCTCTTGCGGCAAGCAGTCAAGCCTTAAATAGAGCCCAACAGACCTTATCCCCAGAAATAAAAGAGCAACCAACTGAAATAAAATCGAAGGGCAGTTCAGGCGAAGAGCCTGAGAAAAAGCAACAATCAAAAGTATCCACAGAAAAAAATGACTCCAAACAATTAGCTAATGAAAAACAAAAAAAACGATCAGAAAAAATCAACGCACTGGTTGCCTCTCTATTCTTGCTGACTGTTTCTGGTAGCGTTATGGCTTGGATAACTATTACGGATGCTTTATCAGTCGATAAAATCGTCAATGAAGTCAGAAATATTTTTTTGGCAACTCCTGAAGTAGCAAAATTAAAGGAGATTCAAGAGAAAAAAGGGCAAACTGATCTGACCTTTTCAAGAATTGAGGGGGGTAGTCTAGAACAAGTTGAAAATCTTTCTACAATTAATAATGAAGTAATCGAAGAAACAGATAATATTTTATTAGAAAGTTCGGAAGATGCAGATTCTAAGGGGCTTATTATTGGCTCAGTGCAGAGAGAGACAAATAAAGTGAACACAATCAAACCAGAACCAAGTGAAAATTTTATTCCAACACTTGAGCCTGGTTTTTATGTCCAACATACTGCAAGGCCCAACAGGGAGTTAGCAGAGGAACTAAAAAATAAATTTCCGTCTTTATCAAATTCTGTAATACTTAAGTTGACCAAAACAAAGAGCGACGGTCATTTTTTTGTTTTGCTTTCAGGTCCTTTTGTTACCCTAGAGGATGCAAAAGCTTTTACAATAAGAGATGATATACCTGAGGGAACTTGGATTAGAGGAGCTTTAGGAATAAGGCCCTTGATTATGCCTACAGAATAAACTACTCCTAAAGATATCAAGACTTTAGTCGACTTATAAAATTGATTAGAGGATTCTTATGGAAAATGAAGTTTTTAAAACAGATCAAACATCAGAAATCGGTTTGGATGTTAAACCACCCATCGGTAAAACTGCCGAGAATTCAGCTGGAGTTGTGTTGTCCAAAAGTATCAATGATGCCTTTGTTTCCATCCCCGCAGAGCAGCTTACCAAATATCAAAACAATTTTCCGGTTTTAGAAAAAATTCCAAACATCATAAAGTTAAATTCCAACGAAATTCGCATAAACAAAGGATTTAAGAAGAGAAAAACACCAAAAATTAGTACCAGACACAATAGTGATCTTTCGGAGAGGCTAGCAAAAATTTCGAAGCAAACAAAAAGTATTAATCTTGATCTAGATTTGAACTAAATATTGTAGAAATTTAATCCTAAAATTTAAATTAATTGAGAAAAATTATGGTTGATAGTGAAAAAGAACAATCTGATGATGAGTTTATAACTCCAGAAGAACCTAACAGTGAAAAAACTTCTGAACAGGTAAATGCTCAAATTAAGGCTGCAGAAGATGCTGCTGCAACTGTTTCAGAAGCGTCTGAAATTATTAAGACTCAAGAAGAAGCCTATGCGACAAGAAGATCTGAGGAAGAAGCTAGGTGGGAGGCTCAGGAAGCAAAAAGAGCTGAAGTTGATGAAATCACAGCTAAAAGGCTTGAAACGCTTGCTTCTACAGTATTAGATGCAGCTGAAGTTGCTAATCGATCGGCTGGAACTGCTACAACCAGTCATAAAGCTCTACTTTCAAGTGTGAAAACTATACAAAAGGCAGCTGGAATTGGTAATGTTAGATCCACGATAGTAGTCTCTATTACAACAGCACTTCTTATTGCTACAGCAGGTTTATTTGGCTTGGTTATTTATCAAATGAATAATAAAATTGACCAGCTTGATTTAATGGTCGTGAATTTGAGTACTAAATCTGCTGAAGTAAAAAATAGTTTGTCGACAGTAGAAAACCTTTCTAACGAAATCACAGCTATCAAAAGTGGTTTTGATCTTATTAAAAAAAGCCAAATCACGATTAATGAAAAAATGGGAGAATTGATAACCGTCACAAATAATGACAAAACTGAACAAGTGAAACTTGTTCAAACACAAACCAAAGAAGCAACAAAAGAAGGATTAGAATCCGTAAAAAAAATGTTGGAATCCGTTAAACAGTTAGATGACGGAATTAAAAAGAAATTTGAATCCCAAGAAAAAGCTATAAACTCACAAAAGAGAATAATAGCTAATTTAAATAAAAAAATGACCTCATATGGTGGAGAGTTAAAAAAGAATTTAAAAGAAGCAAACAAAAAAGCTGATGAATTAACAATTGCTGCATCTGAACTTACAAAAGTTAGAAATGAGATACAAGCTTTGATAACATTGCAACAAAGACGTTATTTGGAAGCAATAAAAGCTGCAGTTCCCGATCAAAAAAACAAACAAATGATAAAGTACCCCGGGAAAATTTCTACCCAAAATTTGCAAAATGAGCAGTCAGTTAACTAGTTAAATTTGTATTTAACCGCTTACTATAACTTCTATTCTTCTGTTTTTAGCTCTATTCTGGGCACTATCATTGGGACCGACAGGTTTGGTATCAGCATGGCCAGAAACATTAATTCTTCCAGGAGTAACTCCTCCTTTTTTAATAAAATAATCTGCCACAGCCCCAGCCCTGGCGCCTGAGAGGTCCCAATTAGACTTAAATCTAGGGTTTTCTACAACTGGAACATTATCCGTATGACCCTCGATTTTAACATTTCCCTCGCCAGTAGAAATTGTCTTACCAACTTTTTCAAGTAATGGCATAAACCCGGCCTGAAGATCGGCTTTACCAGAAACGAAAGAGCCTTGTTCTGCCAGACGAATTACAATGTTATCTCCGTCTCTAAAAACTTCAGCTTTGCCCTCAGAAATTTCACTTGAAAGATCATTTTTAATCTGAGCTAATCTGGCATCAATTTCAGCATCGTTTACTCCTGATGAATTTCCAGAAGGGCCAGTTGATGATTGACGGGCCTCAATTGGTCTTGTAACTGTTGATTGTACTTCCGCAATTTTAGCAAACAACTCAATGGATTCTTGACTTACAACGCCAGCTTGTTGCTGTCCTTTTTCTCCAGAACCACCTCCACCCTCTGGGGCTGTTTTTGCGGAAAGTGATTCTTTGAGTTGAACAACAACTTTTTCTCCATCAGTTGATACTTCCACTTGGCCCTTTTCAATTTCCTCAGCTAAAGCTTCAGATACCTTTTGGGCTTCAGCTTTCGTCTGTTCATCTGATGGTTCTGGATTAGTTTCAGTTTCAGTTTTGAGTTCCACGTCTTTTTGGGTTTCATCTGTGGTTTCTTGCTTAACGGTTTCTAAAACAGTAGGTTGAGCGACAGCAGGGGAAAAATTCTGGGCAATAACACTGGTTGCTTTTGGTTGTTCAACAGTGGGTATTAATCTTTGAACACCAAATGAGTTTTTCATCGTTCCAGAAATTTGTTTAAACTTTGGAACATTCATCTCGGCAAAAGATAGAATCATTACAAAAAAAGCCATCAATAATGTCGCCATATCAGCAAAAGTAGGCATCCACGCTGGCACGAGTTGAACACATTTAGGACATTCTTCACATTTACATTCTTCTGGTGGATCTTTTTTTTCGGGTGGAGGTTCTTCTTCTTCCTTTTCTTCTTTTTTTGGTGGTGTATCAGGAGGTGCTCCCTCTTCAACTTTTTCCCCACCATCAGAGGCATTTTCTACTGACCCGTCATCTTGACCATCTTCATTTTGAATTTCATCGAGATCCTCAACTGTAGTAGCCACTATTTATTAACCTCCAACAGCTGCCTGCAACTTCTCGCGATTTGCAGGAATTATAAAGCCAATAAGTATGTCAGGAATCAAACGAGGATTACCTCCACCCTGAATAAACATTAATGCAACTATAATTATCTCGTTATTTGTTTGTTCTTCGGCGTGGACAGCCTCAAGTTTTTTTCTGGCTGGCATACAAACGACATTAGCAATAATTGCTCCATATAAAGTGGTTAAAATAGCAACTGCCATTGCTGGACCAAGTGCCTTTGGATCACTCATATTACCCAACATAATAACTAAACCTACCAAAGTTCCAATCATACCCATAGCTGGAGCTAAATCTTGTGCATTACCTATCATGTCATTACCAGACTGATGTCTAGCTTTGATTTGATCCATTTCGGTTTCCATAGATTGCTTTATTAAGACTGGGTCCGTCCCGTCTACCAGCATGCGGACACCTCTTGCCATAAAGGGGTTTTTTATGTCTTGTCCCTCTAATGCAATCATGCCGTCTTTTTTTGCAATCGTTCCAAGCTCAACTAGTTGTTCAATTATCTTTTCAGGTGTTTCAGAACTATGAAGTATAGATTTCAAAAACACTTTAATTGCACCAATGAGACCAGGAATAGTGGTTGTATTTAAAACTGTCGCCGCTGTTCCACCTATAACGATTAACACTGACGGGACATCAACAAAAACTGATGGATCCCCCATCGCCATTATGATTAAAACAAATGCTCCAACGAGACCAATTACGGTAGCTATATCCATGACTTAAACATATCTCCAGTAAAATCAAAAAAATAAGATTTAACAATAAATGATTTAAAGCACAATTTGTTCCACATTACAACTAAATCTAAAAATAACAACTAAATCTGTAAAAAAAACTTTATTTACATTACCTACTATCCTATATTAGAGTTTCGATATTGTTAACAAAGTCCTTAATTACGTGTTGCAGTTAAAAAATAAAAAAAGGTCAATTTTTTTCGGAGTACTTTTTTTTCTCATAACAACCTTGTTGCTTTATGGTTGTAACTTTAGAAAAACCCCTCCGAAGTGTGGCGATTACCTAGTTGATAAACCTCAGGATCGGTTTAGGTATGACGTTGAATCTCCCATCGCCTTTGATAAGCTTACTCGTATTTCTTGGTATAGGTGTAATGCAGGCCAAGTTTTTCAAGATGGAAAATGTGTCGGAGAGTCTCTTAAGCTTAACTGGACTGAGGCTCAGTCTTATGCAAGAGAGTTTTCAGCCAGTTCTGGTAAAAATTGGAGGCTTCCAGAATATTGGCAGATGAGGGAACTACAAAGATTTGATTGCATAAGTCCTGCTATTGATATAAGAGCCTTTCCAGACCTTCAGGTTAGTCATTATTGGAGTAGAGACGAGCATATTTTTTCTAAGAGAATGTCATGCTCGGTCTACACGTATAAAGGACAAGGATTTTGTTGGCAACGTAAAACAGTTGAGCTGCCTTTTATGTTGGTCTCTGATGAAAACGCTGAGCGAATAAAGTTTTTAGGAAGAGTCCAACGCGTACTTATTGATTTTTTCAATTAAAGTAGTTCTTTGTACACTTAACAGTCTTGCAGTTTTTGAAACATTTCCCTCAGACTCCAATAATGCTTGTTTAATGAAATTCTTTTCTATTTCTGCTAATTTTTCTTTAAGCGGTAAGTCATTGTTTTCATATATTAAATTTTTATTTTTTAAGGTTTTCACGGGCTTTCCTTGCGCTAACATAATAACCTCTTCAACTGGGTTAGGCTCACTATCGATGGACTCTTCCTCCAACTTGACCTGATCTCGTAATCCTTTTGGCAACATCATCTGAGGGATGTCCTTATAAAGTAGTTGCATGCCGGGATAAAGAGTACTAAATCGTGCACAAATATTTGACAATTCTCTTATATTTCCTGGCCAAGAATATTGTTTAAAAGCATTCATGAGGCAATTTGAGAAGACTAAAGGCTGGTCAATGCCCTTAGCAAATTGTTTAGCAAAATTATCTATTAAAATTTGAAGGTCTTCAGGACGGTCCCTCAAAGGTGGAGTGTGAATTGGTAAAACATTCAACCTGTAAAACAAATCTTCACGAAACCTACCAGCTTTAATTTCCCCCTCTAAATCTCTATGGGTTGCGGAAACAATCCTTACATCAATAGGAGTGGGTTTATGTGAACCAATAGGGTCAACTACCCTCTCTTGAATAACTCTTAGAAGCTTTACCTGAACTTCCGATGGTAAATCTCCGATTTCATCGAGAAATAAGGTACCTCCGTTTGCAAGTTCAAATCTTCCAATACGGTCAGAAAGTGCACCAGTAAAAGAACCTTTTCTATGTCCAAAAAGTTCACTTTCAATTAAATCCCTTGGAATTGCAGCACAGTTAACTGGAATAAACTTATGCTTCGATCTATTCGAGAGTTGGTGAAGGTTTCTGGCAACAAGCTCTTTACCTGTACCACTCTCTCCCAAAATTAAAACTGTGGCATCTGATGCTGCCATTGTCTCGATTAGGCTTCTCAACTCTTTAATTACTTTGCTTGTTCCTAAAATTTTTGAAATAGAGCTCATTTAGATGATAAATAAAACCTATAAAATATTAAAAAAGACAAATTTTTCAATGTCTTGTATGTTTGTAGTATAAAGTATCTGAGAAAATTGTCGATTAATTGACTGTAAGAATTTTTATTATTATTAACAAAAAATTAAAGATCGCCAGTTTTGCGTCGATTTTTTGATGGAACCGTCATCTGAGGATAAATCATGAATCCATTTGCTGCAGTAACATTAACAACTTGTGTAATTATAATTTCTGGCTGCTCAGGCATGCCAATGGTTGGAAAAAACAAATACCCAATTCCTAAGTCTCAAGTGCTTGCTGAACAAGAATTTGCCTCCCAAAAGACTAAAGCAGATTCATCAAGCTCGAATGCAAAAAAACAAAAAGAGCGGAAAAAATCCATTAGATTGGCATCTGTTAACGCCTCATTGAAACAAACTATTGCTGAAAGGGCTGCCGCTGATGAAGCAGCAAACAGAGCTGCCCTCGAAAGATCAGCCGCCGACCAAGCTGCCAAACTGGCAGCATCAGAGAGGATGGCAGCTGAAATGGCAGCCAATAGAGCTTCGTCAGAAAGGGCAGCAATAATTGCCGAAGCCGAAATGACCATGGATGAAAAACTGCGAGCTTTGGACTCACAGGAAACTCAAGATATAGTTGCTGATGCTGACAAAATGCGTGGTGAAAGTTTGATGCGACCATTACTCGAAAGAAGAGCGGCTATTAATGCGACAGGGTACGCTGTAATAAGTATTCAACACCATTCAGTTCAAGCCCAACAAAGACTCCTAGCTATTCGTGCATCAAAACTAGATGCTTACAGAGGTTTATCAGAACAAGTATTCGGTCAGTATTTAGATGCTACAACGACGGTAGCAGATATGGTTATTAAAAGTGATGTTTTTAGAACAAAGGTTGAAGGAATAATATATGGTGCTAAAGTGGTTAGTATAAATCCTGTTGGGGATGATACATACGAGACAACTTTATCCCTTGATGGAGGAATTGTTGAAGACCTTCGTAGGTATTACGCTGAACAACTTGCATCAATTTATTAATTTTTTTTTAGGTTTTATTAACTATGTTAATTCTTAAAAATGTAAATCTCAAAAAGTGGTTGCTGCTAGTACCAATGATAGTATTTTTTCACTTCACAGGAAATACGGCAACAACCACTGACGGAGTTGAATCTACAAGCTCCGTGAAAAACCAAAATATTAATAAAGAAAAAAATGATGCTGAAAAAAAGCTCGAGACGATTAGGCAGACTCTTGTATCTAACGCCTTGAGAACTCAAGCCAGAGTCAAAGCAAGTGCTTGGTTAGATGATTCAGGCGCTCTGAGAGAGAGTACTAGAATTACCTCAGATGTTATAACGAAGGGTTCTCCAGGAGAAAACTCTGAAGATAATCCATTTGTAGTTAACAAGATTAAACCTACCACTTTGAGCGGTGTTTGCAATTTTTTTGACCCCCGATATTACAGACGAGCCCAGTTCAAAGTTCGTTCTGGAAGATCTAGCATGAACCTACCTCATCATGAACTAGAGTCTATTTCAAAAAAAATAAGCGGACTTTTAAAAGCAGGCCTTCAAACAAATCAAAACTGGTTAATCAATAATGCACCTCCAAAAGTTGCAACTTCTTATGACAAATTCTTGACCTCCTCATCATTTGAGAAAGCAGATTTTTCCATAATTCTTTTGATTCAAACAGAAGAAATTTTTTCCTACAGGTTAAAAAGAAATCATGTTGTATTAAATCTTATTTTGACAATTGAAGATTTAAGATCCAAAAAAATTATTCTTGCAACAAATTATCCTCTGCCAAGTCCTTGGGCTCCTCCCCCAATTCCTGCCCCTCGATCAGGTATTGCACAAATTGCATATGCAATTCACGAGGCGAACATGATAGGGAAATTTGAAGTTCCTGCTCAAAAATCTTACTCAAGTCAATTTGAAAATGAAGTATTTAAAGGCGTGTCAACGTTGATTAACGAGACCAACAAAGCTTTTTTATGCAAACAAATTACATTTACAATCAGACAGATGGTAGATAATTCCATTGAGATCAATGCTGGAACCAAAAGAGGTTTAAAAATTGGTGATCAACTTTTACTTGTTGACAGCTCAATTATCCCAAGACATATTCTTGAGGAATCAGCTTTGGAAAAAATAGCGCTAATTGAAATCTCTAATGTATCAGCTAACCGGGCAAAAGCTGTAAAAATTGCAGGTCCAAACTTAGGTCCTGTGGCAAGAAATTCAAGATCAACAATTACTGCCACTCCTTTTTAATATAGAGGTGATAATGAGACACACCAATTTAAAAATTTTTTTTGAACTAGCTTTTAAAACAAGTTTTTTGTTTTTTTTCTTGTTTGCAACTATTTCTAATACCAAATCACTTTTTGCGCAAGATAAGGAGCTCCCAAGTTTTCCTTCAACGACCACTGTTGAGGAAAAAAAAGCACCTACTGCTTTGAGTCCAATTCCTGGTGAAATGGCAAAGAGTATTTCTGACCCTAAGTCTATTGAGGCTATTAAAGCACTCTTAATACAAGGGGGTATACCAATAAACCAACCGGGTGTCTCAGACACTATCATACCTCCAATTTCACAATACTCAGGAACTGGAATAAGCAGGGTTGATCAAAGCATGATTATGTACAAAGTCAAAAAAGGGGACACACTAGACAACGTGATCAGATCAGTGCTGAGTACTCAGCCATTTAAAATAAGAAGCGTAAGAACGTCAATTATCAATTCAAACAGACAAGCATTTCCAACTGGTAAGCCAAGTTCGATGCAGGCTGGAGCCGTTCTAATGATTCCATCACTTTCAGCTCTCAAAGCTGAACTGACTGGGGGAATGGCCTATGGTGTTAATCCTATGGGTAATCCTAATGGTGAAAGTAAGAAAAATACTGTTCACAAAGATCCACATAACGGGTGGGTACGTTTTCCTTAATAGTTTGTTATTTGATTAATTAGAATTTAAGTTGTGTGTTCTGATTGGAATAAGTAATGTTAGTGACTCCAGATTTAGTTAATGCAGTTGCGAAGATCAACCCAATTTATTTAGAGGGTACTCTAAAAATAGCTGCAACTGAAGCTAAGTCTCTCGGACTCAAAGATGGTCAAATTATTCAAGCAGTAATTGAAAATAGAGCAGAAAGAACAAAACTAATAATAAATGGAAAAGAATTCGATCTTCCCAAAAATGCTCAATTAGCTTCAGAAACTAAATTTCAAGCCAAAATTAGTATTGGTGCAAAGTCAGCTTTGTTAACTCCAACAGCTCTTCTACCAAGTTCAACCGGAGTTAGTTTACCCATAAACACCGCTGGATTTACTCCAGTTTCTCCTCACTTGATGAATTTACTTCTTCACTCAGGAGGCATTGCAAATCTTCAGCAGTTGTTTAGTGCAAATGGAGGCTTACATAGTTTAATTCAAGTTTCAGGTTTAGCAGAATTAATTACAAGAATTCTTGGGGCAAGACCAAGCATTGGACAAGTTAATCCAAGCATAATAAGAGATCTTATTTTGTCGTCTGGGTTATTCACTGAAATGCGTCTTGCACAAAAACAGAAGGTACATCCTTTAGATCAAAAAAGTTTGTTTTATCAAATTAGCAGAATTATGGGCGAAAGAGGGCTTGATGCATCAAATATTAATAGAGCTATTTTGGATATAGAATCCTCACAATTAGAGTCTCAACAAAATATGAACAACCGTGAATTATCCTTCTCATTATTGCTCCCATTTAAAGGGTTTGGATCTGTTGATTTATCTTTTTTCCGGGCAGCTCCGACAAGATCCGACCCAAAACCATCTTATACTTTTAATCTACACACAAAAAATGAATTAATAGGAGAGGTGTGGCTTCAAACTATTGTAGAAAAAGAGATACAGTTAAAAATGACTATGTGGGCACTTCGTACAGAAATTTCAGATAGAGCAAAACACTCAGTTAAAAATCTTAGCGACTTGCTAGAAAATGCTGGGTTGAAGATCGATACTATCGAAATTCATAATAGTGCTAGACCCGGAAAAACCTCTGAACATCAACCTTCAAAAATTACACCACTTAGTGGTTCATTTGGAAGTGTAGTTGATATAGAAGCATAAAAATGAAAAATTCCAATAAAGGAGCAGTCGCTTTGGAGTATGGAAAAAATGAGGTTCCAGTCATAAGCGCAAAAGGTGAAGAGGAGTTAGCCGAGATGATTCTTGAAGAAGCAAAGAAACAAGGTGTATACATTGCAGAAGATCCTAGACTATTGGCAGCATTATCACACCTAGATATTGAAAATGAAATTCCAAATGAATTATACACAGCAGTTGCTGTAATTTTATCATGGGCATACTGGTTAAGAGGTATGGAGCCTGGAGATGAAAAAAAACCCAAACATAAGAAGCCTAAGTTTAAAGTAAGAGGTCAAATTTAAATCTTTACGACTGTTATTTGACTTTTAGCAAGAATCCATTGATAAATTCGATTTCTTTGTTAATTGCAACTCCCGAATTAAAATGTAAACCAAGCCAAGCTGATATAAGCTCGAATCTTGCAAGCGCTAAATCTTTTTCAACCGAAATTAACTGTTGCTGTGACACCAACACATCCAAGCGTCTTCTAATCCCAAGTTCAACGCTCCTCTCATTGGCAACCAATAAACTCTTAGAAGACTCTCTAGCTTTAGTTAAAGCATTAATTAACGATTTTTTTTCTAAAACACTATTGTAAGACTCTTGAACTTTTATTTTTGTTTCATTGGTTAACTTCCGTAACTCTTCAGCCTCCAAGTTATATTGCTCTATTGATTGCCTAACTTTTGAGGAAAGTAATCCACCCGCGTATATGGGTAAAGAAAAGGATAGTCCAACTGATTGAGTTTCTGTAGAACTATTGACAAAATAGGTGCTTTCGCTTGAGCCTCTTGAAATTTGTGCTGTTAGATTCACAGATGGGTAGTGCTCATATTTTGCACTTTTAATTGCAATTTGAGCTGCGTTTAATCTTTCGCTAACAGCCATAACCAGAAGGTTTTTTTTCTTGGAAATATTTTGCCAATTGATCAAAGAACCTGGATCAAAATAGTCAGGATTAAACCTTTTGTGATCGAATGAATATAGAGTCTCAATTTTTTTACCAGTTAAGATCGATAATTCAGACAGTGAAAAATCTTGTTGCTGTAAAAGTTGTATCAATGTAGCATTTGCCCTATCGAGTCTGGCACTAATCTCCAGTAAATCGGTTTTTGTTCCTGTGCCAGCAAGAATTGATTTCTCTGCAAATCGTTTTTGTTCTTTTTGAAGTACTATTTTTTTTCTATGTAAAAGTGTGTTGTCAACTGTTGATAACGAATTTAAATAGGATAGAGAAACTCTTAAAAGTAAATTTTGTTCCTCACTTTCAGTTTCATATGATGAGGAAAGAGTCAGTTTTTGTGCTTTTTTTAATTCACTTAAAAGTTTGGGTTTGTAAACGGGTTGATCTAACCTTAAAGAATCTGATTCAGTTATATAATTTTGCTTCGGGAACTGTTGTAGATTATCTTTCCTGTCTTGTTCAACTTTTGATCTGGAAACTTGAAGAGTTATTGTTGGAAGTAATTGAGAAAATGCCTGTTTCTCATTTTCCTTAATTATGTTTGCTCTAGTGTTTGCCATTAAAAAAAGTGAGTCATTATTTTTAGATAGATTTACGCTCTCAAGCAAGTCTAATCCATTGACGGATTTACTAAATAAAAAAAATAAAAAAATATAACAAATTTTTTTAAACAATTACTCTTCCTTTAATGAAGCAGCTACTCTTCTAGTTAGAGGGTGCAAAATATATTCAAGCAGAGTTCTTTTGCCAGTTTTAATGACAATTTGAACTTGCATTCCTGGTTGAATTTTTCTTTTTCCAAGAATCTGTTTTGCATCATCTGTCAACCTGACCCGTGCTAAATAATAACTGGCTCTTTTTTTCGAATCTTCAATTACGTCAGTAGAAATTGAAGTTATTTCACCTGGAACAACCAGTAATGGAGTCAATGAGAAACTACTAAATCTAACATCTACATCAAGTCCAACACGAACTCTGTCAATTAAGTTTGGAGTTATTTCCGCTTCCAGGAATAATTTTTCGTTTCGAGGGACAAGATCCATTATTTTCTCACCGGCTTTTAATACCGCACCTTGTGACTGTTTAGTAATTCCGACAACTTGCCCAGCAACTCCGGCTTTGATTACAGTACCAGTCAATTGGCGTTCGGCTTTTTTCATTCTCTCCTTTGCTGCCTCAAGACGGTAATTTAGGTCAAGAATATTTTGTTTAGCTGTTTTTTTACTTGCAACTACTTCCTCATACCTACCAGTAAGCTCTGAATATCGCCTCTCTAACTCAAGTTGTCTGATTTTCGGAGCATACCCTTCTTTGACTAAATCAATCACCCCTCTTAATTCCTCTTCAACTGTCTTTATTTGTTGTTGCCTACTTTCCATCAATTGTTCATAACTTGTTACCTGAAGTTTCTGTCCTATTTTATTTTCTTCAAGACTCCTAATTTTATTTTTTTCAATTTCTACATCACTTTTAGGAGTAGCATCTTTTAGTTTAAGAAGAACTTGATCCTTTTCTATAAACTCTCCCTCTTTTACAAAAATTTCTTCAATCACTCCTCCTAGTGAGTGAGCAACGGTTTTTTTCTTCGTATCAATAACAACCATTCCAGATGTAGGAACTCCCTGTTGAAGAGGAACAAAAGAGGCCCATAAAACTAAACCACCAAAAAAAACAACTAGAAACCAAAATGCAAACCTCTTGTAGGTAGAAGTATCACTTAGTTTTTTGAACTCCTCATCTATTTTCTGTTCAGTAATTTCTTCAGCCAATTAATATTCCTCTAAATTTCATTTTAGCTTTCCACACCTTTAAGTTTATTCTTCCACGTTTCAATATCATCATCACTGATAAGATTTCCATCATTTAATGTAACCACCCTATCGCAGGCAGGAATAATACTTTTACGATGTGTAACAACTATAACAATACAATTTAAGTTTTTCATGTGTTTTATAGCATTTGCTAAAGCGAGTTCTCCTCGCTGATCTAAGCTTGAATTAGGTTCGTCAAGTAATATTACGGAGGGTTTTTTATAGATTGCTCTTGCAATTCCTATTCGTTGTCTCTCCCCACCAGATAAGCTATCAGTTCCAGTTTCAACTCTCGTATCATAACTGTCTGGAAGTTTAAGAACAAAATAATGAATTCCAATTAATCTTGCAGCAAGTACAACTTCATCAGAGATGGGTACTGACATTCTGGAAATATTTTCAGCAATAGTTCCATTAAACATTGTTACCTCTTGAGGAAGGTAGCCTATTTGATTAGAGAAAAATGAATCACCTAATTCTTGTAGCCTATATTCGTCAAAAAATATTTCCCCTTCAAAATTCTCATTAATTCCAATAATTGTTTTAAGTAACATTGATTTACCGGAACCAGATGGTCCTGTTATTGCTGTGATTTCTCCTGCCTTAAAATTAAGAGAAACGTTATTTAAAACTGCAGTGGGCTTCAATTCACTATTTATGTTTATTCCTTGAACCCTTAATTCAGTACATGGTTGGGAATGATCAATCTTCTCAATATCATCAATTGAAATTAATTTATCTAATCTTGCTATTGCGGCGCTTGCAAGATGCCATGTGCTCCAACTGTTGGTTAGGCTATCAACTGGAGCAGTAGTCCGGGCCATAAGCATTGCAGCAGCTATCATTGTACCCATGGTCAATTCTCCATTCATAACCAAAAGCGCTGCAACTCCCAAGGCAAGAGAGTTAGTCAAAAGCTTGAATTGTTTACCAAATTGTTGAACGCCCTCACCCTTTTTATTTGAAAAAGCCAATAATTTCATTGTTCTTAGTCTTCCTTCATTCCACACTTTCCTGAAATTATTCGCCATTCCGTAAACATTGATAATCTCTGTATTTCTTAATTTACTGTACATAAATGTGTTTAATTCTCTTTCTTCATCATTACATATTTCAGTAAGATGTCCCGTTGCTTTAATTGAATAAAGACCCTGTAAAAGTATTAAGATGATAAACAAAATACTCATATAGCCAAGTACAGGATGGATAACAAACATAACCGCTACGTAAAATGGTACCCAAGGTCCGTCAAAGATTGCAAAAAACCCTGGTCCAGTTAACCACTGTCTGATTTGTGTCAGATCATTTAAAAAAATTCCTGGATCCTTGTCTGGCTCTGTAAGTTGTTTTTTAAAGCTTTCAGAAAAAATTTTTGGAGCAAGTTCTTTCTCTATTTTTAGACCTAAAGCTATTACAATTTTCGACCTTAGCCACTCACTCACAGATGTTACAATATAAAAGTATAATACTATTGATATTATGGTTACGAGAGTTATCATGCTTTTGCTTATAAAGACTCTGTCAAAAATCTGAAGCATAAATATCATAGGACTCAACATCAAAATATTAGCAACTGCACTAATAAAAAAAACCCAAAGTAAATCTTTTTTGTACTTACTTAAGCACCTGGTTAAAAAATTAGAAGGGAAAACACCAAAAATTTTTTCAGTTGTGTTTTCTGGATTTTCTTTAATCCATTCTCTTTTATCTGTGGTGTCAGGATTCATTATTTTTTTTTGATATCAAGAGTGATTTTTTTTGTTGCTCTAAAACTTTTTTTGTTGCATTTTCTTGCATCTGTTTTTTGATGCCCTCCATTGTATTAAATAACTTTTGTCTACCATTTTCTATCGTTAGCACAAGATCACTTACCCTCAGAATTTCCTTGCTGTGTGTAATTATTATTAATGAGCAAGGTAGATTTTTTATTGCTTTAATTGATTCAAGAAATTTACTTTCAGAATAATTGTCCATGTTGCTTGAAGGTTCATCTAATACTATAAGCTTTGGGTCACCATAAAGAGCCCTAGCTAATCCTATTTTTTGCTTTATGCCACCTGGTATCCTTAGGGTATCTGCATTTAAATTTGTTTCTATTCCTTCTGGCAAAATCTCTAGAAAATCTTCTAAGTTGGCTAATTTAATTGCCTTATTTAGATTCTCATGATCCATTTCACCAAATCTAGTTATATTCTCTGCAAATGTACCGTCAAAAAGTTCTATGTCTTGTGGTAAATATCCTAGATGTTTACCAAGTTCAGACTTATTCCAATTATAAACTGATACTCCATCCAGTCTCACCCCTCCTTTACTTGGCTCTATAAATCCAACCAGTGCTCTAGCTAGTGTAGTTTTTCCTGCCCCCGAATGTCCTAATACTGTTAGTAATTGTCCTGGATGAACTTGAAAATTTATCCCCTCTATTATATTTGGGAAGTTTTTGTCAGGCGTATATTCTAGATTCTCTACTGACAACTTACCGATCGGGTCTGCCATTGCCATTGATTCTTTTTGTATTGGATGGTTTTCTAAGAACTCTTGAATATTTTTATAAGCTTCTTTTGCCGATACTACCATCTGCCATTGCATTACAATTAACATTAATGGTCTTACGGCAAGTGCTCCAATAAATTTTGCAATTATTAAATTTCCTGCAGCTCCGGCAGGAATTAGTTCCAATATCATTAATGTTGCACCAACGCCTAAAATCATTGAACCTTGAAGTGAAAGTGCAAATTTCATACCGCTTCCACCAAGTGCTTGTGCTCCTGAGGCATTAGCTTGAGCTATTAAATATTTATTATTCCTATTTTTCCATCTTTCATACATGTTGGGAATAATTCCCATGGAAACCGCTGTTTGGGCATTTTTAAAACCGGAGTTCAGTTCATATCTCGAATCACTCTGATAAGTTTGCATATCTTCTACATGAGGAGTCACTTTTTTTTCTGTTATTAAACCAAAAATTAATGCAAGTACTGCACCCATTAAAGACATCACTCCCATATATGGATGAATTACAAAAATCAATATCAAAAAAACAAAACATAAAGGAACATCAAAAATTGCTCCCATTGGTGGAGAAGTCATAAACATTCTCAGTGTTCTCAGGGCATTAAGCATTTTTGCCCCATCTGACCAATTCTCAGATGTTTCTTTAAAAACAGCATCAAACACTCTTTTATCTAATTGATTCGATAAAGAGACGCTGCAAGCGAATAATATTTGTTGTCTAACCCATTCTAAAAGCCCAGCCAAAATTAGCGCTGCAATTAGTAGGATTGTCATCCACGCCAAATTGAGAACACTATCACTATTTAGTACGGGACCAAATAAAACTCTCATGTAAGCTATTGGTGCTAGTGGTAATGATGCTGAAAAAATAGAAACAAACAATACAGCATAAAAATAACTGGAGTGTTCTTTTATTATTTTATAAAATTCAGTTACTTTATTTTTTTCTTTATCCATCTTGTTTTTGGATTAGAGTGCTATTAGATTCTGATTAAATCAGCAGAGTTATCTGAATGCTCAATTAAATATAGTTTATTGTCTAAACAATATTTTATAATCTTTGTGTTGTCTTTATGCTCGGGGTTATGTATTGAAATTATTCCCCTTCTAGATTTCATTCTATCTATTGCTGTCATTAATGGCTCAACATCATCAATATTAATAATGAGTACAAGAAATTCCTGTTTTGAGAAGACAGCATCGAGAATATCAACTTGTGTTTTATAAAAAATTGGCTTTACATTAGTTATTAAGTCTCTAGCAAATTCACCACTTTTGATGTTTAGTTTATTCGAAAGAATATGATGAGAATCTCTTATATTCTTATCTCTAAAGTAAGCGATTATTGGGAGAATACAATGTAGTCTTTGGTCTAAAATTCCTACTGTTATTCTCTCAGTTATCTCATGTGTTATTGCTGTGATTCTGTTAATTAATGACGCTGACTGTAATTTCAGAATATTGCTTTGTGGATTAAATAATCTTGTTAGAGCGGGGCAAGGTCTATCTGTGTCAAACCCATTAATTTTTGGGGCTATTACAGTGAGATTTTTATCCATGTATTTCATGTAATTATAATATCCGCTACACGTTTAATAAGGTCAGACATATCTTCATTCATTTCTTTTCTGTAAATTCGTAGATTTTTGTATGCTATTGACCTTTTATCGTTTAATCCCAATATCCATGGTCCTTGTTTTGATGGCATGATTAAAGCAACTTTTTGACCAATGGCTCCTGCAAAGTGAACAAGTGCAGTCGAGATGGATATGATGCCGTCGCATGCAGCTGCTATCGCAACCCAATCATCAAGATCCTCCTTGTAATCAACTTTGTTAAAGTCCACCACTTCCATACCATTTTTTTTCATGTATTCAACATCTTTACTGATATCACCATACTGAAGATTTACAAATAGAGCATTTTTTTTAAATATTGGTTTCCAGTTCTCTAACTCTAGTTCCTTTGTTTTTCTTTGAATCTGCCAGTAGCCGCCTTTCCATGAAATTCCTATTATAGGTCTGCCATTTGCTAACTTTTGAAGATGTGTTCTGTATTTTTTAAACAAAGCACCATTTGCTTTTAGAAATGGTTTTCTATATTTGATAAAATCGTCTGATGATGATATGTATTTCCCTGGAACACTTCCAAGTGGGATATAACCATTCTTATTTATTGATGATGAATCCTCCCAATCAAAAGTTATACCTGGGGCTGCAACTTCTAGTCCCTTAAAACTTCTCTCAATGAGTGGATGCATTCTTGGTTCACATATAAATAAAACTTTTCCATAATCATCAATAAAATCTTGGAATGCAGTCATAAACAATACTTGGTCACCAATTCCTTGTTCTGCAACCACTAATGTCCATTTGTTTTTATCAATCTTGTCTGCTGTATCCGCTCTTGGAAGATTCCTCACTCGTGGTGGTAAATTCCTCCCCATAGTGCCAACAACTTTGTGGAAACCTTGTTCCCAGGCAGGCCATCCTCTTTTAAAGTCCCGAGTTCTGAGTAGATGTAGACTCATATTCCATTCAACTGCTGGATCCTTCTTCCCTTGCGTCTTTTCTGATAATTCGAGTGCTTTATCATAATGCTCTATTGCTTGACTTGAGTCTTTGTCGCCTAATAAATCTGCCTTTAATCTATGAACAACAGGTTCCTCTGGAAACTGTATGACTAACTTATCTATTTCTTCTGTTGCTTTATCTGGTTGCATTTCACTACGATATGCAGAGGCTCTTGCAATAAGAACACTTTTGTCATCCGGAAATTTTTCTATTGCCTTTTCAACTACTTTTAAGACTTGTGCACCTTGTCCAAGATCCAAAAGGCAGTTTAAATAAAGTTGTAATGACTTTATGTCATCAGTGTCATCTTTGTATGATTTTTGACAAAATGGTAATGCTTCTCCCATTCTCCCTTGTGAAACTAAAAGTGCAGCTAGATTTCTTCCAACAATTGGTTTGCAGTCATTCTCTCTAACAGCTTGCCTCATATAGTCTTCACATAGTTTTAAATCTTCTTGGTGCGCTGCTATGGATGCGTTTAAATTTAACTTTTGCCACCGCTTAACACCCCCAAGCTCACTTAGCATTTGTTTTGCTAAGTTGAAATCCTTTGCTTTAAGGACACTATCGAACTCCTTTGACCACAGTCTCGCATCTACCTTCTGTCCAGCTATATTTTTACCTTTACTTTTTCCCCCAATTTTTGACCCTACTGATTTTATCGAAGTAGAAGTCTTTGTTTGTCTTTTTCTAGTTGAGGATGTTTTGGTTCCTGTTTTTTTCTTGTTTTTGGTGTTTGTATTAGCCATTAACTGTTCAGTTATTACAGAAGAGCGTGTTCGAAATATATCGATACATTATTAAATAAAAAAAAGGAGGATTTTATTCCTCCTTTTTTTCATCGTACAAAAGGTAATTTTTGAAGTTACCTTTTTAACTTGACTTAAGCGTCGATAGTTATGTCAGAGTGAACAATATCAGTCACACCAACGAACCTTATTACAAAGTCACCAGCACCAAACGAACCGGTGGTGCCCTCTTCATCAGAGACGAAATAGCTATCACCGTTGTAGGTATAAAGCGAAGTTGCTGCCGATGCTATGTCAGTAGCTGTCAAGGTAGTTCCAAGAACAGAATTTATCATTGCTGCTCCAGCTGTTATTGCAATATTGTTCATACCAGCAGCTGTAGCATCAATTGCCACCTTGTCAGTACCAGTCGAGAAGTTTCTGAGAATTACATACGTTGACCCAGCTGTTCCTTCTAGGTTAAGTACATCAGCAACAGAATCCGCTCGGAAGTCCACGTCAAGAGTTGCTGTATCACCAGCTGCTTGACTTGCCGACGCACTGATCGAGTCTATTTCTTGTGTTCCAACTATAGTGCCGTTAGCACTCCAAGAAAGATTATTAATCGTCAGTCCATTTCCCATTTCCGGCATAGTAATCGTCCAAGCTGACCCTGCAATATCCACACTGGTCATGGTTGCACTAAATGTAGTACTGTCACCACCATTGAATGTGAATAATTCAGTATTTATAGACGATACAGCTAAATCATCAACTGACTCACCTATGGTGATCGTCATGGCCGAACCAACACTCACGTCATTAAGGTAAATTGAATCCTTGAAATTACCTGCGTTAAGTGTGAAGTTGTCTGCCGCAATCGCACTTGCTGAGAACTGGTTAGATGCGTCACCTACTTCACCCAAACTAATTGTTATTCCACTCGCACTTAACTTATGAAGTGTCATGCCCAATCCAGCAGCGTTCTCACCACTAATTGTTAAATCGTGAATAACATTAAGTGAGCTGATGAGTAAATCACCACTCATAGAACCAAAAGACAAAGCAACTGATGAGGAAGCCGATACATCAACCATCGTAATGTTTGCAGAGACCGCGGCAGCACCATCAAGGGTAAACGAACCAGCTGCATTTATTGCCGAAGCACTAAACTCAAAGTTCTCACCGGTCGTTATGGTAACACCAGAAGCGCTGATGACATCTGCTATCAATGATCCATTAAAGTTTGTACCACTGAAGTTAAAGTTTCCTCCACCGGCTCCTATTGAGCTGACCTCTGCACTAACTAGTGATGCGGCTGCCATATTCATTGAAATACCACTGGCTGAAATTCCACCTATTATTCCAATGGTTTCACCACTTGCATCCGTATCCTGAGAGTTAAAAGTTACAGAACCTTGCATACCTTGAATCGCTGAAGCACTGAAATCACTTCCTTCACCCAGGCTAATCGTTATACCAGAAGCTTTAATTACTCTTTGATCGATTTCACCATCAAAAAGAGTTGCATCTAGGGTGAATGAACTTCCAAGAGAGGCTGCACTTGACATCGCCATGGATCCGGAACCCGCTCCCAGGGTTATAGATATAGCAGCTGATGCTGATACACCAGTCAGTGTAATACCTTGAGCTGTAGTAGCACCGGAGGCATCAATCGTGATGTTTTTGCTTGAATTTAAAGTTCCTGCGCTTACATCACCCTGTAATCCGGTGGTAATCGTGATACCAGAGGCAGATACAGTAGTAAGTTCGATAGATTCATTCGCACCTGATGCTGACAAGGTGAATGTATCTACGGTATTTAATCCACCTGCAGACATTGTTGCACTACCCGCAAGCGTCAAAGAGATACTATCTACAGCTGAAACGTCCGTTAGAGACACATCAGCCGAAACCGCAGCTGTTCCATCCATTGTAAAGGTATTGTCAGCTGCAATTATGTTTGCACTAAAGTTACCCGCAGCACCTAGTGTTACGGTCAAACCCGAAGCTGAAATTTTAGCTACTTCGCCGGCTGCGTTAGATTTACTCATATCAATTGTTAGGTCTGCATCTGTGGCAATTACATTAGCAGAGAATGTACCTGCACCAGAACCTAAACTTATGGCTGAGTCAACGTTACCAACCGATACTGTAACCATTGAGATCGTAGCCCCACTAGCATTACTAGCATCAAACGTAAAGCCACCTGAAGAACCAGTACCAATAATAGACATGGCACTGAAGTCACCTGATGTACCTGTAACGATACTGATTGTTCCTGAGGCAGAGATATTTCGGATATCCATCGTAGCCTTAGAATTCGTACCATCAATAGTTACTGTACCAGCAGCCGATGCTGAAAGCATTGATATACCTCCTGAACCAGCACCAAGCGAAAGTGTTAAGTTTCCACTCCTTACATCGATCGGTCCAAGTGTTATGTCTGAGGAAGCTGCTGCTGCACCATCGAGAGTAAATCCATTAGTTGAAAGACTTGTTGCAGCGCTAACATTACCAACTGTTCCTAATGATATGGAAACACCAGAAGCAGATGTAGTACCTAAATCTAAGGAACCACCATTTTTGCTTGCATCAAGTGTAAATGACTTCGCTGAGTTTGCCCCACCAGTGGAGAGAGCCCCAGTACCTGAACCAAGGGATATAGTTACAGTACCGCTTGCACTAAGATTAGAAAGTGTGACCTGAGCAGTAACACCTTTAGAAGCATCTAATACAAAGTTTTTACTGGAAACTACATCTTGCGCACTGAAATCACCTCTTGTACCTGTAACTACAGAGATACCCGATGCACTTATCTCATTAAGATCCATCGTTCCTGTGTAAGTTGATCCATCAACGGTTATAGCACCAACGGTATCAATGCCTGTTACCGCAAGGGCTCCAGAACCAGCACCCATTGAAATGGTGACAGCTGCACTAGCGGTGATAATCCCAATAGAAATTTGTGCGGATGTAGCTGCAGCACCGTCCAATACAAATGCACCATCATTAGTGAGAACGGTGCTTGCACTGAAATCACCAATTGTACTCAAAGAAATTGTAGCTCCGGATGCTGTAAGACTGAACACATCCATTGTTGCACCACCTTTTGAACCTTCAATAACCGCTGTTCCGCCAGCAGATAAACGAGTTAAAACGGATAGCGACCCAGTACCAGAACCGAGTGACATAGTTGCGTCGGTTGATGCCTCAATAACTGATTGAGTAACATTGGAACTGGCACTATTTGAACCATCTAAGGTGAATGTTTTAGCACTATTGACAAGCGTAGCTGAAAAATCACCAGCTGCCCCCATAGATACTGTAATACCGGAACCACTCATGGTAGGCATGTTTAATTTTCCTCCGAATCCAGAGGAATCAACCGTGATGG
>MDTB01011413.1_pt1 | contig 31670 bp, 25 predicted proteins | sample 811161 | NCBI WGS metagenome assembly MDTB01 (sample SAMN05326650, study PRJNA326480) | marine metagenome | isolation source: seawater | place: Mediterranean Sea | collected 2009 | reverse complement strand
TTGGGCAAGCAACACTTCCTTATAATGTAATTTCACAAGGAGCTGCAGTACCACTCCCAGCAGGTATCTATCTCTTTCTATCGGGGCTTGTAGGTTTAGTTGGTGTTAAGTTGAGAGGTAGGCATGGCTAATCTATTACGCTTTGTTGCGTGTCTGTTTGTTTTATTGTCGTTTAATGTTTTTGCTGTCGATACAGACGGTGATGGCTTTAGTGATGCTGACGAAGCTACATTAGGTACAGACCCTAACGACCCAACAAGTCCGTTAGAAAACAAACTAACTGCTAGTGATGGTGCCCATATGGATTATTTTGGCAGAAGCGTTTCAGTATCAGGCAATACTGTAGTGATTGGCGCAGTATATGATGATAAATATTATAGCTATGATACAGGTTCGGCTTATGTATATGTGCTTAGTGAAGGAGTATGGAGTCAGCAAGCAAAGCTAACTGCTAGTGATGCTGCTGAGAATGATCACTTTGGCTACAGGGTATCGATAGACGGCGATACGATTATAATTAGCGCTATATTCGACGGCCCCAGCGGATTTGCATCAGGTGCAGCTTATATATTTTTTCGTAGTAATGGCGTGTGGACTGAGCAACAAAAGCTGACTGCCAGTGATGGTGCGGCAAGGGATTTTTTTGGCTATAGTGTCTCGATAGACGGCAATACTGCTATGATTAATGCATTTAATGATGATGATAATGCCGCTGATTCAGGTTCGGTTTATGTTTTTGGACGCAGTGAAGGAGTATGGAGTCAACAAGCGAAGCTAACTGCCAGTGATGCTGCTCAGAATGATCACTTTGGCAGCAGCTTATCGATAGACGGCGATACGGCAGTGATTGGCGCGGCATATGATGATGATAATGGTGCTGAGTCAGGGTCGGCCTACGTCTATACCCGCACGAATGGTATATGGACTGCACAACAGAAGCTAACGGCTAGTGATTTTGCTGAGGCCGATAACTTTGGCTACAGCGTATCGATAGACGGTGATACGGTTGTAATTGGTGCTTATGGAGATGATGATAATGGCGCTGATTCAGGGTCGTCCTATGTCTATACCCGCACAAATGGTATATGGACTGAACAACAGAAGCTAACGGCTAGTGATTTTGCTGAGGCTGATAACTTTGGCTTCAGCGTATCGATAGAAGGTGATACGGTTGTAATTGGTGCTTATGGAGATGATGATAATGGCGCTGAGTCAGGGTCGGCCTATGTCTATATCCGCACAAATGGTATATGGACTGAACAACAGAAGCTAACGGCTAGTGATTTTGCTGAGGCTGATAACTTTGGCTACAGCGTATCGATAGACGGTGATACCGTTGTAATTGGTGCTTATGCAGATGATGATAATGGCACTGAGTCAGGGTCGGCCTATGTTTTTCCTCTTACACCACCGCCGCCACCGCACCAAGACACACCCGCATCAATCTCAGGCGCGACCTCAGCTAATGTAGGCATTGGTGGCTTTGTTTATGGCACACTGATAGCTTCGGATATGGATGGTCTAACTGACGACACTTATTTTACTATTACAATGCCACCTGTTAATGGTCAAGCATTGATAAACGCCGCAACAGGTGACTGGACATATACCGCGAATAATTTTTTTATAGGCTCGGACCCATTTACAGTCACTGTGACCGACGATTTAGGTGGCACTACACAAAAGATAGTGATCATTACAATTATTCCACCAGACATTGATGGTGATGGAATATACGACCACCAAGACAACTGTCCAAGCGTTTCTAATGCTGGCCAAGAAGATTTAGATGAAGATGGAACTGGTGATGCTTGTGATAACGATACTGATGGTGACGGCTTCACCTCTGATTACGACTACAATGATTTGAATGCTTACCTCTCTACTGACCCAGATAATGATGGTGTAGATAGCTCGGGTATTTCTCACTACAGTGATAATGTTTGCTTAAGGTCGCCACAGTGTAACGAGAACGACCCCTGCATAACCGTTTGTTATGTTCCGCCTCAAGACAATTGTTCAACATTAGCCAATCCAGACCAATCAGACATTGACGGCGATGCCAATGGTGATGCTTGTGATATTGATATAGATGGTGATTCTATAAGAAATACAATTGAAACTGCAGCTGGCATGAATCCTAATGACCCCTCAGACGGTGACCAAGCAGAGTTAAATGCTCTAGAAGCATTAGGTATTAACAAACAAGTCCCAGCTATGGGCGGCATAGGCTTGTTAGCGCTTGGTCTGTCGATGCTGGGCTTAGGTGCGGTTAGGTTGAGGAAGAAAATTAATTATAAAACCCAACGTAGTACCCAGACATGGTGATAGAGACATCTAGAAACCTATGTGTTACTAATTTGAGAATGAATTTAAATAAAGACATATAATAAAAATAAATATGAATGTGATAATTGGTACAATAATCATATCTCTATTCATTTCCTCATCAAGTGTTAAATTAAAATTCAAGGGCGTACGACCGATACATTGAAGAGAAGTAGAAATTAGTATGGTTGTTAAAAAGCCAATTACGTTCCACCATAGCCAAGATATATTTTCGAAAAATAGTGCAGTAAGGAGAGTTATGAATATTCCACTTGCGAAACTTATTAATGTGAGTTTTTCTGACCTATTCATTTGAAAAATGGCAATCATTATTAATCCAAGAAGAGGGCCATTGACCATTGAGCCTATTTTATTGATTGATTCAAGAACGGTTGGGGCTATGGATTCAACTTGAAAAGATATAAAGAGAATAATTATTCCCCAGAATAATGTACAAAATCGACTTATTTTGATATCGAGTTTTTCAGTATTATTTTTGATATATGGCTTTATGAAATCTTCTAAAGTTACTGCTGATAAACTATTTAAGGAAGAATCAATTGATGACATTGCAGCAGCAAGAAGCCCAATTATTACTAGTCCTACCGCACCCTCAGAGAAATATTCCATTATGAAGACAGGAAAAATCATATTATAATTTTTTTCGCCACTATCTAATATTGGAAGCATTTCGATTATTTGATTGTCTTGTTGCGCTAATGAAGCAAGTCCAAGGCCAAGAAAACAGTAGAGCATTACAAGAGGAAACCGGAAAATTCCATTTAGGAGGAGAACCTTTTTTGTGTCTTCAACTGATTTTGTGGATAAGATTCTTTGAGCTTGGCTTTGATCGCATCCGTAATAAGCCGCATAAAGGATCCATCCACCAAAGAGCATAGGCCATAATCCATAATCATTTCCAGAGACTCCCCAATCATTTAAGATTGTTTGGTTTCTGCTTGTTTGAAAGTAATCCCATGAAATATGGTCGCCAATAATAATTAGAGAGAAAATGATTGCTATCACAATAATAAATGTCTGTAGCACATCACTAATTACAACCGCAGCGAGACCGCCAAGTAAATCATAGATTAGCGTGACGCCCAATAATATAATTACAGCAAATAAAAAATCTATATTGAGTATTATTGAAATAATCAAAGAGCTTCCGTATACAGTTACTCCAGTGGCTACTGCTCGAAAAAATAAGAAGCACCCTGCCGCAGTTAATCGGCTATTTCTTCCTAATTTTATTTCTAGAATTTCATAAATTGATGTTATACCTAACCTTCGAGCAGGCATTAGTATAAACATTAATAAAAGCATCGCTAGAGGAACTGCTAGCTCGTATTGCAGCCAAATAAGTCCACCGCCAGCTGAGAATCCAACAAAGGCAGGAGCACCAAGGAGACTATTAGTAGAACATTGCGTAGCAATAGTAGAGGTTGCTAAAGAACGCGCAGAAAAGTTTTTATTCCCTTGGTAATAATCATTAGTCGTTTTTTGATTCCTTCCCACTTGAAATGCTATCAACAGCATCAAGATTAAATAAATGGCTAAAACAAACCAGTCCAGTTGCAACATACTAAGTCTTTTATATAGAAAAGTTTTAAAAAAATTATTAAAGCATTGATTTATTTCTTCTGCCAACCGTCAAATTTAAATATATAGCTTTTTTTGTGTATATAAAATGCTTTAGTGAAAATATTCAATCACTAGTCTTAATTTCACTGAAGAACTTTTTTATTCTGGCACTACTAATTTAAATTGTTTTTCTTAAATAAATGCCCCATAAATTTCTCTCCTCATAAATTCACGCACTCTTACTGTGCTTTCTAGTATCCTTAGTTTATAAAAATGCCCTTTCAAGAAATAATTTACTTTTTATTCAAGTCGCTTATGTAGTGGCTGTTGCACTTTATTAATCTAATTGAGTGTAAAAAAGATGTTGTTTATGTCTTATAAGTTATTGGTGAAAATAAATATTTCACTTAATCATAAGCGAATTGATTTTATAAGCTACTATTGAACGCATTAAATAAATGGCTTAAAGGTAAAGTTCTCGAAGAGTGAATTATTCATTCATTTTGGCATAGTTTCAGAGGTGGACTACGGCCTGAAGAGTGCCCTAATGAGATTATTGACGCCTTAGGCGGATGGTCTAAATCATCTGGGGGTGAGAAATATGGCGAAGGTTATCATACCGAGGTATTGTATAAGTGGATGAAATCTATATACGCTAATTAATCATTTAGGTATTACCTCACCCATCAACCTCCCAAATGTTTAAATGGAGTGAAAATTAATTCTCAATGAGAATATGATGAAAAATGAGTTAAGATGAATTTTTATAAAATTTCAACACAAATAAATGTAAAAAATAAAAAGGAGATAATTGATTAGCACATTTTAAATCATCGTTGGTTTCATTCTTGTTGGATAATTGGGCTTTTACACAGGTAAAGACACACCGAATCAACCTTTAAATTTTCGATCAATAGGCGCAAATGCATTAAATGTTTGTGTTATTTTTTTAAATATTGGTTTTTCTATCGGTTAGCACTGAGGGCTTTTACTTATCTGTAACAGCGATAATGCTTTTTTTAGCAAGGTAAGTCCGTAGGTATGAATCAAATTCATTATTTAATAATTTTCATTTGATGCCAGAATATTTTAAATTATTTAAAGGAGTAATAATATGAAAAGCTTTTTTAGTGTCTTAATTATTTTTCCAGTGTTATTTTTTGCAGGGAGTGTTAACTCACAAAGTCTAGATTCTTTTGGGTGGACAAAATAAGTTGATGATTTTGAAGGCACAGTTAGTTACGCTAAAGAAGGTGATGTCGGTATAGGAAATTGCAAATCATTTAGTGTAGTAGGCTCAGTTGGACTTGTTTCGGGTAACCCAACAACAACCCCATTATTGATTCGCTTATCTTTTTATGGTAGCGAGTCTAGTTTCGATCGAGAAGGAAAGTTTAAAATTAAAACTGACGCAGGAATTTCAGAGACTGGTATAGATTGCGATAGTGAATATGATGATGGAGATTGGACCGGTCAATGCTATCTTCTTAGCATTGATAATTCCTTAGCCAAAAAGTTATCAACTACCAAATTTTCTCGAATATCTTTACCATCAACTAACATAGATCTTAAGATAGATGGAGAATGCTCTCAGCTTATGACAGGTATAAATAAGCTCGCGTCGGAGTACCTCAGGGCTCAACAGTAAGACGCCAACACATTAAACATTAAAAGAATAAAGAAAGTCTTCAATATATAGTTTTGATATTTCTTGTGTGTAGGTTAGCTTTGGTGCCTTTAGTAGAAATCCTCACATTTTCTGGGTACCAGGCCCTTAAGGATTTTAAAGTTAATGCTGCGCAAGCATTCCTTCAGAATTTGAGTGCTTTGGTAGACAAAATTGTTCCTTCTTATTTACTATTTAAAAGGCCCTGCCTATTACTTAGGCAGGATTGAAAGAACATTAAGCAATAAAAAAAACTGCTAGAACTTACTATAGCTTGAAAATATCCCTTGATAAGACTTTACACTTAACCTAAGATAGCTTAGTGATATTTAGAAGTTAAAATAATCCTAACAAATTTATTTGAGAAAATATTATGCGGACACTTATCATTTTTATTTCATCAGTTTTTTTTATTTTATCCCAACATACCTTTGCCCAAGACAATGATAAATTTTCTATACCTGCTAGCTACTTAAATTTGCAGTTAAGCCCTAGCGATAAAGCAAATGAAACATCAAATGTACTTGGTGCTGAATTTCAATACAATTTTAAATCTACTCGTTCTTTTTCTTCTCCGATAAACTTCAGCTTTCATCTCGGCTATCAAGAGCAAGAATATGGAGATTTCTCAGAATCTAGATTTACAGTCGGAATATCTGCTAACAAATATTATAAACTCGGCAAGAATAAATTAGTAAATTTAGGTATAAAATACCTCCATTATGAAGGCATGGGTGATGAGGAAGAAGCTCTTGACTGCATATATTGCTCTAATATAGAAGAGGAATATAGTGGCGGAAACAGCTTTTTTGTTCTCGGTATAAATTTCACTAAATTATATTTAGGTCTTGATTATAGACTCAGTGATAAAAATAGTGAATGGAGTGAAGACGCTAATGATCCCTATGGCTTAGGTCCAGAATATGATATCTCGGTCAGCGGAATTCCGGATCCTGATTTAGTGCTCAATATAGGATATATTTTTAGATAGCGGAAGTTATGCGGAACGTAAATTGTTAGGAATGATAAAATGGGGATAACCCTATAGAGTCAAAACTAATTCCTGAACCTTTTGCAGAAATAGATCCATAAAATAATTTTACTAATCCCAGTCACATGTATATTTAATATCATAAGGATTGTACCGGTCAGACTTCCATGATGGACCAACTGATATATATCCTATGAGCTCCCCATCATTGAGGATTCTAGGTGGATCAGACGCTGATTCATTAAAAACAGATGAATTAGAATAGCTATTGCCATAGTCAGAAGAATCATTGAAAATACTATCATTTGACCACGTACTACTATGCTTTGATGAACTATTAAAAATGGAGTCTGATTTCCAACTCTCGCCCAAGATCCCCAACTGCGTTCCATCACTTGCAATTATGATAGCACCATTAAATTTATCACACTCCCATGATTCCAATTCACCAGACATGGTAGTCTGAGAAAATATAGAGCACCATGAGATTATAAAAAATATGTTAAAGCCTCTCAATCGCTTATTATTAAGAAATATAGATTTCATATTTTATGTCGAAAGTAACTGGAATTTAAATACACGGCTTTGTGGGATTCGTAAGTAATTCTTTTATATTCTCTATTTGACAAGAAGCTCTTGTCAGATCTAAAAGCTCCTCACTTCCAGGCTGGCACAGAAGAATACCCTCTTTAACCATGGCTAGATCTATGGACTTTTCCTCATCTATGTAGCAGTACTGTCTAATTGGAGTCGGCTGACTTTCTCGTGTATATGTAGAACCCGTAACGACCCATCTACCATCCTGCAAATAAACCTTATTAAAAACAGTCCATTCCTCCATCGCATTTATAGATTTCTCTGTATCTATAACTATTTGATTAACCGCTTCATCTTTTTTTCTTAATTCCGATATGACTTGGCTATCCTTACTACCCAATTGATTTGCAAAATTAAAAATAAGGAAAATTATTAAAATTAATGACAATGAGACTAATAATACAAAAAAAACTTTACTAAAATTATTTATTCTCGAAGCGAAAAGCTCTTGCTGAATCGCCCTATTAAGTGGTTTATAATCATTTGTAGTGTAATCTTTCATGTTCATCTATTTCTCAAAAAAATCATTTTTTTTATCTTTATCTTTCGATTGATCCCCATCAGCATCATCCTGAAAACTAAATTTTATTTTTCTTTTATCTGAAGTCCATAAAGGGACATGAACAAGTTCTTTGCGAGTAATCTCTACAGGGACATCTCGATAGACAAGCTTCTCGACCGGAATTTCCTTTATGACTTCATTTATAATTGTCTTTCTCTTTTTCCTTATGGAGAAAAAAGCAAGCCTTATAGTTCTTAGTGTTTTGTAAAAGAGAGTATTACTATTTTTTTCCTGTTTCTTGTCGGGTATTTGGTTATCTCGCAGCACAAAACTTGCAAGAGCTAGCATTACACCAGTGTATGCACAAAGAAAAGCTATACTACCGAACCATATTGCAGCTACTCTCTGTGCCAATTGGCGCGATATATCTGCTGCGCTTTTCTTTTGTGTAAAAAACATAGCGATTCGGTATATATTATTATCTGCTACCGCTGCGTTTATTACGTCTCTAATCTCAACACGTTCATCTTTCAAGTCAAGCATCTTATCTTCTAAAATCTCAATTTTTTCTTGTTTTTTCTGGTATCGTTCTTCCTCTGAATCTTTAGCTGCCGTTATCAAATCCATTTCAGAATTAAATGCATTCGATATCGAATTTAACTCACCACTTAGATTATCTAAGAGGGGCTTAATGTCATTTTCTTTTAAGGCTGTCCTTTCATTTTTTTCTTCTATAAGGCCGGATAGCCTAGATCTTAGCCTTGCTATTTTTTGGGCATTTTTTTCCTCAAGAGAAGTTAAATCTTTACTATTCTTATTATCTTGTTTCTCAATTACACTAATTAAGTCTCGCTCACTTAATAAAGATTCAGATTTTTCTATTTTTTCTTCAAGCTTACGGATCTTTTCCCTGTAGAGCTCCCTTACATCATTTTTCCTGTAAAATGGTGCATCTTTTTCTTGAGCCCTCGCAGTCGATCTTAAAGAAACGAGGTCTTGCCTCTGGCGATTTAAATTTAGGCTATCTGATTCAGTCTTAGCGTTAAAATTCTCTTTTAAATTAGCTATGTTAGTTAGCTGCTTCTGTTGAAGCTGATCAACTCTTTTCTCACCAGCTATCTTTTCTTCTTTAACTTCTATCTGAGCTTCTTGAATTCTTTTTTCATAATCTAAAATACTTGCACTACTCACACTACTTCTCAGCGATGAAATTCTATCTTTTATGGCATCCTCCTGAGAGGTAAAAGTATCTATTGCTGATAATCTTTGAATTTCATAGTTAGAGAGAATTTTCTCTTTGGTAAGTTCATTCAATATATCAATCTGTTCTTCATTTTTTATAATTTCCTCGTCTAGACGATTTAATGTGTTGTATTCACTATTTATTTCATTCAAAAGTTGAGCAAAATATCTTTCTAGGCCATTAAAAAAGGTTTCAAATGTTATAAATGATAAAATTAATAAAGTAACACCAAATGTTATTTTCCACGCCTTAACTGTTATTCGATAAAAAGCTTCTACGAATGGTATTTTAGTTGCCTCTACTAAGGCAATCATAAAAAGGGGAATTGCGCCAACCAATGCGTTCAAAATCGAACCACTTCCTGATTCTCTTGACTCCATAAATGTTAATAAAGCTATAAGAAGGCCAATCAAGATAGCAACGACCTCAACTGCCCAAGCAAATTTATATAGTAGCTTTCCCGTTTTATCTCTTTCTTCAGAAATAAGATTGCCGTCTTTCATTTTTAGAATTCCTTATATCTACCCCAAAAACCTTTATCACCTTCTTTTCGCTTATTTTTTTCCACAGGTTCAAAAGTATTTTCTTGACCGCCATTATTTTCAACTCCACCTTCAGTAGATGGATCACTATTATTTCCTCGAGCTTCAGATGTAGTCTTTTTTTCCTGAAAGCCCATTTCTCTGTTACAAGTTATTAGCACAGTACTATTATTTAAAATATTTACTATCTCTTCTTGAGTTTTAGCCTTTTCTTCCATATTTTTTTTAAAATCAATTCTATGAGTAACAAGAAAGTCTTCAGCATAACTACTCTTAATTGCAAAATTCATATTTTCAGGGATGACTCCATAAGCATTAAAAAAACTTCCCGCGTCTAACTTATAAACTGAAATTCCAACGAGAGAACCTCTTTCATTTATCATTGGCCCGCCACTGTTGCCTGGCTGTAACGGTGCATCAATCTGCATAATACTCTCATTATCTTTCAAACCTTTTAAAGCGTTCACCCTACCTGCATTAATTTTTAGCTCTGAGCTAACAACCTCGCCAAATGGGTAGCCGGATACATATACGTTTGAGAGTATCTTGGCATCTTCACTTGAAAATTCAATAAAATTTTGATCAAGGTCAACTGCAGTTAATGCTGCTAAATCTAACTCACTATTTTTAGCAACGACCTTTGTTTCGAATGAGGCATTATTAAATTTATAATTTATAGATAAACAATCTTCTACAACATGATTATTAGTCAAAATGTTATTTTTGCTTATAAAAAATCCTGTTCCTGTGCTAGAAAAAAAATTTTCAGCGTCTTTATCATCAATGATATCTGAAGCTTGCTCCTCATTGTTTTCCTCTAAAATTCTGTCATGCTCTTCTTCGGACCCACTCTCTTCTTCGGACCCACTCTCTTCTTCGGACCCACTCTTTTCTTCAGACCCACTCTCTTCTTCGGACCCACCCTTTCCTTCGCTTGTATTTTCCCCTTCGGCATGACTATTCAGCTCTGGGTCTCGCAAGGTTTCGGATGCGCTGTGAGAATATATTTGGCCTTTATTGACTTTTTTGCTGTCTAACAAATTTGTTTCTTCGGAAGAGGTTGCGCAACCTACAAGAAAAAAAATAATCAAAGTTAACGGAAAAAAATTTAACATAATCTGAAGATATAAAATTTTATTTTATGTATTAGTTATGGTGAATAAAATCCAGTGGAACAAAGTAGATTTAAACAACCGATGATAATTTAGTTGTTATTATGACTTAAAATTAGTGTTTTATGAATAGTCTTCTTTAAAGTTAAGCCTCCAATACACACTTAAGATACTCATAGACCCGTAGGGAGCCATTAGACAATAGCGTAGACAATTTGTGCCTCTTGACGGGAAGCTTGAGGAAGGTAAAGTATTAATATTGTTGCTGTGTTGATTAGCTTTGATGCTTTTAGTAGGAGTCTTCTCAGGCCTCGGGCACCATTTTGATACTCTTCGTATTCCTTAGTATATGAATTTAAAGATATATTTTGTTTGTTTTAGCTGAATTGACACTAAATGTAGAACAATTGGGAATACAAATATCCCTGCCCTAACCTACTTTTAAGGCCCGCTTTATTGTCTACTTTCTACACACTTGATATGATAAGAAGATAACAAAAGCACTACGTCGTTCCCCAAGATGACGTTCAAGATAAATGGACTCTAGAGAAGAAGGATGACCAATCTATTACGCATAGTTGCGTGTCTGTATGTTTTATTATCGTTTAATGCAAAAGCATTAGTTGTTAATGGGTGCGCGATAGAGGCCGGTGCACAATGCCCGCATGCTGATCTTGTATCTAGCGGACTTCAATTTGCTGATTTATCTGATTCTGATTTATCTAACTCGGATATGCGTTTTGCAAATTTGTATGGGGCCAACTTAAATAATGCAAATCTAATTGGGGCCAATCTTTCTAATGCTAACTTTTGGAACGCTGAGCTTATAAATAGTGATATTTCTCTCGCCAACTTACGTGACATTATCAAATGGAATACAGCTATTTATACTGGAGCCATTTATAGTGAATCAACTATTTTTCCTTCTGGCATGAACCCAGAAACATATGGCATGATTTTCGTCTCCGAAGTCCCACTCCCAGCAGGTATCTATCTCTTTCTATCGGGGCTTGTAGCTTTAGGTTTGATGAGAAAAAGAAATGGCTAGTCTACTTCGCTTATGTATTTATATCATCTCACTTTTTTCTGCTCACTCAATAGCAGCCGCACTAATTATTGATTTTAATTCCATTGATAATACTTCTAATTTGTTTAACGGTGACTCACTTGATATTGAGGGCTATAACTTTTCTTCTTCTATAGACGGTAATACAGCGATTCTTCATTGGGGTAAATTTCACAGCTATAATGCTGACCAAGGAGGAGCAACTTATAGTCATAATTACTCTGGCATAATATCTTCTCTGAATAAGATTGATGGCACCCTTTTTGACATTCATTCAATTGATATTGGGGACGTTTACAACGTCGGAATATCTCATTCATATACTTTTAAAGGATTAGATAGTAATGGAGCAATTCTATTTTCAAGTGATTTTGTTTCAGATTCATTGCCAGGTTTAGAGACCGTTTATCTCAGTTGGAATAATTTAAAAACTTTTACATTTCAACGCGACAATTTAAGCCACTTACAAGCAGATAACTTTAATTTAAGCTCTACTTTAGTACCAATTCCCGCAGGTATCTATCTCTTTCTATCGGGGCTTGTAGGTTTAGGTTTGATCAGAGGTAGAAATGCGTAGTCTAACCCATGCTTCAATATACTTATTGATTTTCTTATGCTCTTTTTATTCAAGCTTAGTCAGTGCAGAAGTATCTATTGTTGGTAGTTATGATAGAGGTTATTTTGCTGCCAATGGTTTTGCAGGGAATGGTTACTTTGTTGGATTAGTTAAAGATTTTTATGGTCCCAATCAACCTTCCGAACTGAGGAATTGGTTTGTTTTTAATACCAACCTCATCAGAACAGCGACAGCTGCTACTTTAAATATTTACTTACCCCCACAAGCGGGTTCATTGCAAAACTGTCCCAATCATGAAGATGGTTATGCAAGTCAAGATGTAACTGAAAGGATAACAATAAGGCATGTTTCTACTGATCCAGCTTTGTTAACGATAGGCTTTGGCGGTATCGGTACATTTAACGATCTAGGAACTGGAACGATATATCGTGAGGCTAATATTTTTCCAAGTGATATGGGTAGTGTAATTGCGATTCCCCTCAACCAAGACGCAATTGAATCATTGAATCTTCATGAGCCACTCTGGGCAGTAGGTGGTTCAATATCAACCCTTTCAGGATCAAGCGGAGACAATGAAGGCTTGTTTAGAGGATCAGTGGGCTGTGGTGTTCAACCCTATATTAATGATTCTATCATTGGAAACGGAGCAGATGGTATTGTAGCTTATCTTGAAATAGTTGAAGAGCCAGATTTTGATAATGATGGTATTGCAGACGCCAGCGATAATTGTCTGATAGCACCAAACCTCTCTCAAAATGATATTGATAATGATGGGACTGGAGATGAATGCGACTTAGATAAGGATGGGGACGGTTCATCTAATGGAGTTGATAATTGTCCCGAAATAGCAAATAGCAATCAATCTGACTTGGATGGCGATAATATTGGCGATGCCTGCGATTTGTTCCCCAACGGAGATACCGACAATGATGGTATTGATGAGATTTTAGATAACTGCCCGCTCATAAGTAATCCTAGTCAGAGTGATCTAGATTTTGATGGTGTCGGTGATGCATGTGACACTACACCGAATGGTGATACTGATAATGACAGCATCGATAATAATATTGATAATTGTCCATTGCAGGCCAATATTGATCAGGTTGATACCGACAGTGATAGTGTAGGCGATGCTTGTGATTTAACGCCAAATGGCGATTCTGATAATGATGGTATCGATGAATTCACAGATAATTGCCCTACCATAGCAAACCCCCTTCAACTTAATGCTGACAATGATTTGTTTGGAGATTTATGCGACCCAGATATTGATGGTGACAGCGTACTAAACTTAACCGAAGAGAAATTCGGTGGGAATAAAATGGATGCTAATGATGCCGAATCTGTTTTAAACAATATTGAAAATTATGTCGCAACCACCCCTTTGGACATTGACAATGATGGTGTACCAGACGATTACGAAACTGCTGCAGGTGGCGATACTACAAGCTCCACCTTTGAGTTTGTCCTTTCAATGCTCACAGTAAATAAACAAGTCCCAGCCATGGGCGGCATAGGCTTGTTAGCGCTGGGTCTGTCGATGCTGGGCTTAGGTGCAGTTAGGCTAAGGAAGAAAATAAATTATAAATAAAATCCAACGTCGTTTCCCAAGATGGCGTTAAAATTAAAATAATTTGGAGAAGGAATATGACAAATGTATTTCGCTTAATTGCTTATTCATCAATTTTGCTATCTTTAAATATTTATGCAGGTTCAGGTCAGCTCTCGCCTGATGGCATTCTCACCGCCTCAGATCCAAATTCTTATCGTCAATTTGGATCTGATATTGATCTCGAAGGCACAAGGTTAGTAGTCACCTCCCCTGGCGATAAATCTTTTTATGAGTTTGATTTTGATACGAGCGGCAATCCTATAAATGAGACAAAAATAACAACTAGCCTTACTGGAAATCACATGGGTGGCTCTAACGGTATTGCTGTGAGTGGTGCCTATTCAATGCTGGGCGCTTCAGCTGCTGGAAACGGTAAAACCTTTACTTACACATCGGGATCTTTGGTCACTGAAAAATCGCAGGGTGGTTATGCACAGCGTTTTGGAGCGGATGTCGATATTTATAATGATGGGCTAGCTGTTCATCGAATTGTAGGATCATCTTATTATTCACTTGGCGATGGTGCAATTTATTTTTACAAAGATGAGATGACCAATGAGCAATTTTTTAGTCCCTCCTGGCTTGAAGAAGATTCTTATTTTGGAGAAAATGTTGTTCTTGATGGTGTTATCGCTGTAGCCAGTGGAGTACGTCACGAAAATTTTTCAGGTATAGCAGCTGTTTATAAATATGATGGAAACTCATGGTCAGAAGTTGCTGTTCTTAATCCTAGTGACATTGATAATGGAGATCGTTTTGGTGAGAGTATAGAAATTTTTGGAGATTTGATTTTTGTTGGTGCGCAGTTTAATGATGATCAAGGCAATAATGTTGGTGTTGTTTATGTGTTCAGAACATCAGATGGCGGCGAAAGTTGGTCACAGATAACAAAAATCTATCCTTATGATGATGGACGCCAGTTCGGTGCAGATGTTGCCTTCGATGGTAATAGATTAGCGGTTGTAGGTGGGTCTGGAACTTACATTTACGAAACTAACGATAATGGATCAAATTGGTCTCCAATAGCTCAACTTGAACTAGGTAGTAGTTACAATGTAGGTATTTCGGGTGAAATCGTAGTACTTGGGGCCAAGAATTATGATTTAGATCCCTATAATAATAACGGCGCTGTTTATATTTATAATTTAGGTTTACATACAGCAGATGATGATGGTGATGGGCTCGTCGATGATTCAGATAACTGCCCCTCAATTGGTAATTTAGATCAATCTGATATCGATAATGATGATATCGGAGATGTTTGTGACAGTGATATAGACGGTGATGGATACGAAAATATCAATGATGACTTCCCGCAAGATTCATCTGAATTTAACGATAATGATTCTGATGGGGTGGGTGATAATACAGATAACTGTATAACTATTGCTAATGCTGATCAAGCTGACGATGATGGAGATGGTTTAGGTAATGCTTGCGAATTAGATAGTGATTTAGATTCGGTCGATGATAATGATGATAATTGTCCATATGATAGTAATGTGGATCAGTACGATGCTGATGGTGATGGTGTTGGAGATGCATGTGAAACAGACACTGATGGCGATGGTGTTTCAAACGAGTCAGAGTTAGCTTTTGGCACTAACCCTAATGATCCAAGTGATGCTAACTTACACAGTTTAGCCGTCTTAGAATTTATAACGTCGATGAAACAAAATACGGAGTTTTCAGCTGATACCGATACCGATCAAGACGGTATATCTGATGCCTTAGAAATCGTACTCGGCGGAGACCCTAATGATGCGAATGACTCTGGCTTAGCTAATCAGATTAAAGAATATGTGGTTAATAACATTGGAAAATCTGTACCAGCCATGGGTGGCATAGGCTTGTTATCGCTGGGTCTGTCGATGCTGGGCTTAGGTGCGGTTAGGTTAAGAAGGTGATAATTGATATTTTTAGGGAGTTGCGGAGCAAATAATGATTGATTTAACGGGCAAAGTTGCATTGGTCTCTGGTGGATCTAGGGGAATGGGAGCTAGTCATGTAAGAGCACTAGTAAATTCTGGCGCAAAAGTTATTTTTGGAGACATTCTTGAGGAGCAAGGCGAAGCTCTCGAGCAGGAATTAGGAGGTAATGCAAAATTTGTTCTGCTAGATGTAACCAAAGAAGATAACTGGAAAGACGCCGTTAATGAGGCAATGAGCTTATTTGGTGCCTTGCACATTCTAGTAAATAATGCTGGTGTCGCTTGCCACTCTCCCATAGAGACCTGCTCATTGGAAGAATACAGACGTGTCACTGAAATTAATCAAACAGGCGTTTTCTTAGGCATGCGAGAAGTAATCTCTGCCATGCGAGAAACGGGTAAGGGCTCAATCATAAATATTTCATCCATAGACGGCATTACCGGTATGGCCAATGTCTTACCCTATGTAGCCAGTAAATTCGCAGTCACTGGTATGACAAAAACAGCCGCGCTTGAGTTAGCAAGATATAATATTCGCACTAATTCGATTCATCCTGGTTATATTGAAACGCCCATGATTAGTGGTTTCGATAATAATTCAGAGACGAATGTTGAAGATGGAGTACAGATGATGCGTGACTATTGCGCATATCGTGTTCCTAGTGGCCGCGTAGGCAAGCCTGAGGATATTACTAATATGGTACTTTTCCTCGCTTCGGAAGCTAGCAGCTATTGTAACGGAAGTCAGTTTGTATGTGATGGAGGCCTAACATCTGGAGAAATTCTTCCGGAGGTCTAGTAAGGTACCTTATAAAATCCTTCAAAGTCCTTCATCTAGACTATTCTTTTTTGATCGCTTTCTATAAATCCTCTTAAACTAAGAATTTCCTCTCCATATAATGCCATTGAGGATGATGAAGCTACTTCCGATGAGTAATACTGCATTCTTAAAAAATCTGTTTCACTCCGTTCGATTAATAAATTCCCATAAAAAAGACCAAGTTCACGTGCCTCATTTATAGCTAAGTCTATGCCTATATCTTTCAGCGGTAACTCTAAGTAAAGAACCTCAAACTTCCCTTCACTAACAAATCTACGATATTCATCAATTAAAAAATTTATATCTTCTCCAATAACTTCAATAATTAAACGGATTTGACAATTAGAATTTTGCTCATGGCTTTTGAATAAGCTTTTATGAGGCAACTGTGGCTCTATTGGTGAAGAATTCAAAATTCGGCTCAATAAGAGCTGTTTGTAAATAGAAGAAATAGTTTCTGAGTAAACTGAAGGTAGATAAATTTCACGTTGTGGGGCATCTTTAATAGGCAAATAAAGACACACCGCTCCTCGCCGAACATTAGGATAGTCATAACCAGTTACGTTAACTTGCTTATCAAACCATGCCGGTAATATTCCAGTTGCCACAGCGCCAGCTGCTAATGATTGTCTCTGGACAATATCATGGAAAGCTAAAGCATATAGATGTGTGCCAACCATTCCAAGCTTTTCATAAACTTCATAAAGCTTTTCACCTAATTTAGTCATAATTTTTCGACCACGATAATTACTGTCAACCATTGTTGCAATAGCATCGGCAGTTAAATCGTCAACTCTCTCTATTAATGCACCGCTGGTACCAATTATATTTCCTAAACTATCCCTAGCAGTTGCAATATACAAACTTCCATCAGCCAATGATTTAGAAATATATTTAGCATCATACATCTCTTGAATTGGATAGCTTTCGCCATAAACTCTTCTAATCGCATGGCTCATTTTTATTGCTTCATTTATACCGAGTAAGTCGTAACTAATATCCATTTAGATTCGGTCCTATACCTGTAAATTTTCATATTTTAACATAGGTGATTTTTATCACTCAGACTTTCGAAATACATAGATAAATACTTGCTGGTAATTGGTCCGGTAGTAATTAACGCGATGATAAAGGAATTGATGACAAGTTAGGGGCAATAGTTGAATCTATTCTTTTTTAATTGTCGAATTTTAGATAATAATTAATTGAGAATATGAAGTTGTTTTATAATTTGTTGCACTATAAATGAACGCCGTAGAATCTTTTCGCACTAGCAAGGTGAAAATACGCCCTGCGCACCAAAATAGAACAATTATGCTAATTATATCAATAGTTTATAAAAATAATTTTACCCTTTAATCTTGATTTAATTTAAATCGATGGCTAATATTCATACTGAATTATATCTAAGCGTATTACTACAAAATTATAACTTTGCCTGTTACCCAAGATGGGCCGAGTAACAAAGATCTGCCTGGAGCTTCATGGATGAAGAATTTATCTTTTATAACATTCTATTTCTTAGTGTTATTTTCTTTGCAAAGCAAAGCTCTAATAATTAATGGATGCGAAATTAAACCAAGCACCTCTTGTAATGATGCCAATCTATCTGGAACAGATCTTAGTTATCTTGACCTCACTGATGCATCTTTTAAGAGGGCAGATTTTATAGATTCATTCCTGGTATATGCAGACTTAACTGACGTAAAATTTTTGAGCGCCGACCTGACTGATGCTGATCTTTCAAACGCAACTTTAATTGGAACCAATTTCAAAAGAGCGGACTTAACAAATGCGGATCTATCTAATGCGGATATATCAAATGCATTTTTTAAATTTACAGATCTCTCAGGTGCTGACTTAACTAATATAATTGGTTGGGAAACTGCTAGCTTTAATAAAGCTAGCTACAGTCCTCAAACATTATTACCTAATGACATGATCCCACAAGAATTGAATATGAAACTTGTCCCTCTCCCAGCAGGTATCACTCTCTTTCTATCGGGGCTTGTAGGTTTAGGTTTGTTAAGAGGAAGGAATAATAAATTCACTTATTGTTAAGTGATTAAGCTTGCTCCTGTAAATCTCAATAGATCTGATATCAAAGGCAACCTTCAAAGGTAATCTTTAATGAAAAAATATTTTTTTAAATTAATGGTAGTTATGTTTTTCATAATCCCATTAAACGTTTTTGCGTCGTATAGTCAATATAAACTTGTTGAAACCTCTGGAAGCTCAGACAATAAATTTGGTTGGAGTGTTGCAGGATCCGAAGATACCTTTATTGTTGGAGCACCGCTAGGTGATGCAGATTCAGCAAATACAGGGGCGGCGTATGTTTATACTTTGAATGATACGACTTGGGGGCAACAAGCTAAACTAGTCGCAAGCGATGGTGCCCAGTTTGATGAGTTCGGGTACAGCGTTGCGATCTCGGGAGACACGGCTGTCGTGGGTGCTCGATATGACACTGCGGATATCCGGTCTGGATCAGTTTATATTTTTGTTCGTACTAACGGTGTATGGACCCAACAACAAAAACTTGTTCCAAGTGATGGCGCTTTCTTGGATGAATTTGGCTCTAGCGTCGCAATCTCAGGTGATACAATTGTCATTGGTTCTCCTCGTGATGATGATCATACAGGCTCAGCCTATGTTTTCACTCGAAGTAATTCAGAGTGGTCCCAGCAAGCTAAACTGACCTCCAATGAACCAGCAGAAGATGATCGGTTTGGTGTTAGTGTTGCTATATCTGGCGATACTATCATTGTTGGATCATACTTTGACGACCACTTCGGCAGTGAATCGGGTTCGGCATACATCTTTACCCGTGATGGCACAACTTGGGATCTGATGAGAAAGTTGATCGCTGACGATGGGGCCTCAGGCGATAGATTTGGTGTCAGTGTCGCTATTTCTGATGATACTGCTGTTGTAGGAGCCTACTTCGATAGTGACAGTGACAGTGAAATTGAAATTGAAATTGAGTGTTTTGAGGATCCCTTCGCGGGCGCTATATGTGAACCCGTGAATTACGATAGATCTGGCTCGGTGTACATTTTTAAACGTAGTAACTCAATTTGGACTACAGAGGCCAAATTATCGGCTGAAGATGAGTCCGCTCAAGATTACTTTGGGCAGAGCGTGGCTATCAACGATGATACGATCGTTGTTGGGGCACCAAAAGACGATGATGGCGGATCTATGTCTGGCTCTGCTTATGTTTTCGAACGCAGTGATTCAACCTGGTCGCAGGAAATTAAAATTACTGCTGCTGATGCTGATGGGTCTGATCAATTTGGCACGAGCGTATCTTTGCTAATCACTAGTTCTAATGAGCAATTCATTATTGGTGGAGCACCTTATGACGATGATCTCGGTTCTAATTCAGGTTCAGTTTACTATAATCCAACGAACAGCCCAGGATCAATCACAGGTTCCACTTCAGCAGACATATTTGTTGGAGGTGTTGGTAAAGGGACACTTTTAGCCACCGATATTAATGGTTTGACTGACGGCACTTACTTTACCATTACATCACCTCAAGCCTATGGTGTAGCTGGAATTGATCAACTTACTGGCGAGTGGATATATTCAGCTACTAGTTCCTTTATAGGCTCAGACCAATTTACGGTGACTGTTACGGATGACCTTGGTGGCACTACCGAGCAAGTGATTTCTATCTCCATTAGTGAAGGCTCTGATAGCGATAGTGATGGTGCTTACGACCACCAAGATAACTGTCCAAGTCTATCTAATGCTGACCAAGCCAACTTAGATGGTGACTCTCAGGGTGATGCTTGTGACCTAGATGTTGATGGTGATTTAATTCTAGATTCTGTAGAAGTAGTCGCAGGTACCGACCCTAATGATCCAAACGACGGCCCTCAAGAGATTACCGAAACCTTAGGTGTGAATAAAAACGTGCCAGCCATGGGCGGCATAGGCTTGTTAGCGTTGGGTCTGTCGATGCTGGGCTTAGGTGCAGTTAGAAGTAGACAAATGCACTAGAGATCTAGTTGATAAGCCAATCAACCATAAATGTTCAAACAGCTCTCTAACTGATTGTTTAGCTTAGGTTATTTATCTTGTATTGTATGTTTTCTGCCCACATGATAATATAGAATTATTATAAGAATAACCAACGGTGTTCCCCAAGATGCCGTTAGAGATATAAACCTGGAGAAAAAAGATGAGCTATCTATTACGCTCAATTGCGTATACCTTCATTTTATTTTCGTTTTATTCCAATGCCACTATTATTTACAACGATAGAATTGATGCTGATTTAAGTAATTTACAATTACAACCATCTTTCATATCAGATATCGGCTCAGGTTCGTTTGATGTATTGGGCAATCTTTCAAATGGTGACTTAGACTTTTTCTCAGTAAATTTAGTTGGCTCCACATTGGATTCAATTGAACTTACAGAATGGAGTAACACCTATAATGCGCAATGGACTTTTTATGCTAATGGGGATTGGTATGATTATCTTAACCAATCCGTTATTGGCGAAAATCTAATAAATGCATTAGGACTCGATACTTCTGGTTCTCAGTTAGTAATTGGAACTCGAACAGGAGCTCTTGCTCTTGATTATGGATTCAGAATAACTACAACTAACGCAATACCTATTCCAGCAGCTGCTTGGTTGTTTGGAAGTGCTTTAGTTGGTTTAGGCTTAGTAAGGAAAAAGTAAACTTTATTTTTAATTTATTTAATAACTGGTGAATGAGCTGATATTTTTTTCATAGTCAGTAAGGGCAAATAAAAATACCAAATTATCCTGGTTAATTTGTTATGTCCGTCATTTTTAAAATTCAAATTTTAAATTAAAAGTAAAACGACATTATTTGCTCTTACTGACCTTTTTAATAAGAAGATAATAAAAATCCAGCAGTATCCCTCAAGATGTGGTTAGGGTAAATCGCCTCTGAAGTTAAAAAATGAGCTATCCATTACGCTAAGTTGCGTTCGGGATATTTTTTATAATTATGAGTGCGGACTGAGCAGTTGTAACTGTTGAGAGTGGCAACTTAACATTCACTTATGATAATTCCACATTGTTTGGTTTTGTCAATGTTGTAGGTACTTCAATTTTTTCTTGCCAATAATCTTTCAGCTCAAGCGGTTCTGAAATTTAGAATTTTTGACATGATTGATGCTTAATTTTCAAAGAGCACCTGCTTTACCAAGTGTCTCTAGCATTGTAAGCTGCTAACACATCAAGAAGTGATACAATTTAGCGTGCTCTTTTTGCTTGACTTGCTAAAAATTTTTTCGTGTAGCAACGTCCACTCTCTCCATCCATTGAATAATATTTTGATGCACATCTATGGCTGCTTTTCCTTCCGGGTTCTCGCTGATCCACTTGAGTTGAGCATATACGCTAATATCTGCAAGCGAAAGCTCGTTCCCAACTAGGAAACAACGATCTTCCAAATCAATAGTCAGCGCTAGCATGTGCCGATCAATATCTCTTAGCGCCGCCTGCTCAGATTTACGACCAACTCCCTGTTTATTTAAGATATTTAAAGTAGCTTTGGATGCAAATTTAGTAACCAACCAGCGCCATAATCCACTGTCGAACTTAGCCAACTCATTTGACCAACGATCTTGGTTCTGAGGAAGCCATCGAAGTTTCATCATATAGAAATTCAGACTTTCATCTGCCCAATCCTCGTATAGATGGCACTTCACCCAAAGCTTTTCATCAATAGGAATCAAAGGTCGGTCTGGAAACACTTTATCCAAGTAATATGCGATATCTGTAGAATCATCGATAAACTTACCTTCGTGCTCAATTACCGGAAGCTTCGATGTCGCTGAATATTTTTTTACAGTATACGATTTTGACACTGGCACTTCGATAACTTGATAAGGTACTTTCTTCAAATTTAAAATCAACGAAATCTTTGTGCAGAATGGCGACATTTCAAATTGATAGAGTCTAATCATAATATCGATACCTAACACCGCGCTAAATCACGCCGTATTTTTCAGACGTATGGACTAACCCAATCCTCACTGCGCTCCCAGAGGGCTTTGGCGACATTAACATCACGCGCCTCAGAGGTGCATTTTGCCAACTGGCAGTGAGAGAAATAGCCTGCAGCCAAGTCTTCGGCTGGTTCGTGCACTGCACATAAGACAGACGTTGCTGCGCCCTGATTAGCACTCTTTGTGAACGGGCTAATCAGTTTTAGCGCAACTTTCATAAACCCTGATTCGCGACCGAAGTCCGTTGAAACCCCACTACCAGGATGAACCGAGCACGCCGTCAGACCCTGCGCACCATAGCGATTCTGTAATTCCAGTGCCATCAGTATATTGCAAAGCTTAGCTTGCCCGTAGGCACCCATAACAGAATAGGCGGATTCCGTATAAGGCAAATTGCTAAAGTCGAGCGTCTTGGGATTTTGATGCGCAATGCTTGATACCATCACAACACGAGGCGTCCCGCTGGCCAATAACTTTGGCATTAACCGCTTAACCAACAAAAAGTGTCCTATGTGGCATACCCCTAAGGTGCGTTCAAAGCCTTGCTCAGTCTCAGCATACTCAAACGACATCGATCCAGCGTTGCAAACCAGTATATCAATAGCTAAATCCTTCAACGCCTCGACAAATGACACGATCGCAGGCAGTGACCCTAAGTCGAGTTGCTGGCAACAAACATCAGCGCCCAAATGTGCCTCACGAATTCGTTGTGCCGCTGCATTACCGGTTTCGAGGCGCCGGCATGCTAAGACCACTGTAGCACCTGCAGCGGCTAATGCTCTCGCCGTCTCAAAGCCAATACCCGTATTAGCGCCAGTAACAATGACCCGCTTGCCAGATAAGTCAATGCCTGAAACTACATCATCGGATGTTGTTGATCGTTTAAATTTTTTTGATAGTGCCAAACTAGACTCCAGTCATCATCATTTAATAATATGGTTAGAAATATAATAGGCTTTGTGATAGTGAGTTTAAAAGCTATTTGATTGAAAATAATAAACAAAAAACCACTTTCTAAACGATAGTCCGCCTCTTCCCTTCCGAATAAAAATTAAAGAGCTATTTAGATAGTGTTAATTGGTTTAATCGCGACGGGAATATTGCCCATCCGCGGCATGCCGGTAATAGGGTCATAATCTACTTCGGTACGAATTAATCTGCCAGTGTTACTGCCTAACTCATGATAGCGATGATCTTCATCAACCAAGCCGCCAAACGCGTGTGCCATTGCTACGACACCCGGCAAGAGCGTAGCGTCGCTCTCTACAATTGCAGGAATCGAATCATACTCAGTTGCCACATTAACCCTATCGCCATCACTGATGCCTAGTTTATTCAAGTCATCCGGATGCATCCATAACGGATTCCACTGCTTGTCACCCGTCAACTTTTTAATAGAACGACCCGCAGAGTTCATAAAATTATTGTGCCTCCGAGGAATGTAACGGAATGGGTAGTCTGGGGTATCATGCTGGATGCGATAATCTTGAGCATAAACATCAGCTAATTGGGTCATCATAAACTCATTCGCCAATGCAAGACGCGCTTCGCAATCAGATTCTTTTTCAGTAACGACAACATCACTACCAAAGACATGGCCATGCGGATAACGCTTGACCTGAGCCAACGGAATACGAGATTCACTACAAATATGCTCATAGATTTCTTCGGTCGTTGGTTTGTTATTTTTATCTAGCACCATCATTGCCATTGGTGACTCAATGTATTTTGCCGTTCCAAAAAACGCAACGTAGGTCAGCTCTAAGTCAAGGTGTCTTGCCATGTCGTAAAAGAAAGTCCATTCTTCGACCACATCCGAGCCTTCGGGCGGGTCCGAAATGCTTGGCGAATATTGTGCATAGGCACTCGGAAAACCAATTCCTGTCCCGAAAAACTTTATGGCCTCTCCGCTTTGGCTCATGCCGGGAGTTTCAAGGGAGTGCTTACAGGCAATCACGTAATCAGCCAATCGCGCAGTTGACGACATCTCAACATCAAAAGTTAATAGCAGATCGAGCTTTTCCATCGCACGCTGCGTTTTCCGCTGGTCAGGCCAAGCGGCAATTGGGTTACCTCCTATGCAAATTAATGCCTTCACCTGCCCTTCGCCTTCTAACAATATTTCATCGGCTAAGGCGGCGGTAGGCATACCGGCCGCTGTATCCGTTAAATCACGCACCCGAAGTTTTTCACCAAAACCCCAGCCTTTAAACGGTGCAAGTGGCTGCGCTTTTGGAGTATAAGCAGGCAACATTGCATTGGGTCGGGTGACTTTCTCACCCGCATGGGTATAGGCGGCGCAAAGAGTATTTAAACACGCCAGCAAATATTCTTTTAGGTTGCAGTACATAGAAAAACTACTACCGGTGCCGCTATTACCGTGTTTAATGGTTGCCGCAGCAAAGGTCCGTGCTGCGGCAACCAGATCATCGGAGACAATGCCGGCACGATCCGCTACGTACTCAGGGTTAAACCCAGCAACGCGCTCTTTCAGCGTGCTAAAACCCTCGGCATTCTCGGTAACAAACTGTGCATCATAGAGTCGCTCAGAAATGATTACATTAATCATGCCGGCTAATATAGTATGGTCCTCACCGGGACGACTTTGTAAATGAATAGTCGCTTTTCTTGCGGTATCAGATATTCGCGGATCAATCACGATCAACTTTAAGCCACGCGCGAGCGCCTGCTTTAATTTTTGCGCGGGATTTTGACCATGGATACCCGCAGCTTTTGATATGATGGGATTAACTCCCATTAGTAACCAGGCATCGGCACGATCAAAATCGGGCTCACCGCCTAACCACTTCCCATGCGCTGCAAGAGAGATCTGTTTGCCGGGTTGGTCAATCGTGTTAGAAGTAAAAAACATCCTTGAACCGATGGCGCGCAAAAACGCATTGCCAGTTCCTGCAGCAGCGGGATAACCCACGTTCGGTGTACCCACATAAATCGCAACCGAACGCGGTCCATACTCATCAACTAACGATCGTATTTTCTCTGCAACCTCTATTGCTGCTTGTTCGCTTTTGATCGTAACAAAGCTACCGTCATCTTGCTTCTTTAGACTATGAAGCAAACGACCTTCATGGTTATGCATTTCGGGTAGTGCCCGTCCCTTCGGGCAGGTATAGCCTTTAAAGAGAGGGTTATCAGGATCGCCAGTCACTTTAATAAGTTTACGTCTTCCATTATCATTTTTGACGCTAGCAAGCACACCACAATGCGCAATACATAAGCGACACAAAGTGGGTACGGTTTGAGACTTATTGTTTTTATCAACTTCAATCATTTTTTGGCTCGAAAAGCATTAATATAAAAAATTTCTTACTAGTATTAATGTAATACTTATTGCCGGCTATAACCAACCTTCTTTTGCTAAAAACGTTTTATTATTTATTAAATATATGACAGTCAGAGTATCTGACCAATAAGACATCGCAGGTATTAAGTATTGAATAATCAAGTCATAGAGCTTCTAATTTATTAGGCTATTCACTCACTATTTCCAGACCACTCAGAAAGAGCGGTTTTTAAGTCTATGATTCGATTAAAATTTTCACTTTATCAAGCATGATATGTTTAATTACTAGCGTTATAGTCTAAATCTGTAGCTTAATTTATGACCGTTTGATAAAATGGTGCTAATAATAATGAAATTTCAATCGCTAAATTCATATAATCAGCTTGACTACTGATAGCAAAAAATCTATCTCATATAAGCGTGTTCCAATTAAATAATAGGTGGAAACTATGTTTAAACTTTTTCCTCTCTTAACTATTTTTATTTCTCTAAATTGCTGGGCACCACATTATACTGATTGGTCTGGTATTCGGTTTGAAGATTGGAAGATAGCGCCAACATTAGCATCGGGAGGAAGTTTTGCCGATCACTATTCTATTCATAATGATCAACTTGCCGTTCTAGAGCATTATGAATACTCTAGAAATGATTTAATAAACGAAGCAATTGCTGGTGGCGGCGTCGCCAGAAAAGATCCATCGCAAGTTAATATTTATCAGTTCAACGGCACTAACTGGAACCTAACAAACTCTTTATCTGAGCCTGATATTATTGAGGCTACACCGTATGTTAGCCCAGAAGAGCCCAGTGTTATCATTTCAAGCGCAACTGGTTTTGGTCAAAGCTTAGTAATTAGAAATGATATATTGTTTATTGGCATGCCTTCTCTGGGAACCGTTAAGCTTTATGCAAAGCAACCGCATCCAACAATAGCTGAGTCGCATGTCTGGATACATCAGAATGATATTTTGCCCTTAGCAGTATCATTACCTACCGAAGGTTTTGGAAAAAGCATGGCTTTTTCCGAGAACGTTTTAATAATACAGAATAATCAGGGCGGATTATTTGTTCACAAGAAAAATGGTGTAGCTCTAAAATGGGAATTGGATCAAGAAATTTATATTGATGAACCATGTTTCAGTAAAGATTTTGAACTAAGTGGGAATACATTAATTATTGGCTCAAAGGATGGATGCACTGGAAAGGTATGGATTTTTGAAAGCAATGGTGACAAATTCAACTTAACTGAAACATATTTTAACCCTGACCCATCACCACATCCTGCAGATTCAGAATTTGGTCACAGTGTTTCGATTAATGGTGACAATATATTAATTACTCATTCTAGGTATATTTTAGATTTGCATGGTTTTAGTGGCGCCGCCGGTATCGCATATATTGGTAAAAAAGCACCGGGATTACCTTTAAATATGACGAGTATTTTAAATCCGAATGATGCTGGAACCGGTGAATTTGGCTGGGATGCCGATATATTAGATAATAAGGCTATTGTTAATGACCCTTACTTTTCCTCCGTGGTTGATGGCTCCATAACCGAGTCAGGGCTAGGCATGAATTATTTATACGTAAAAACAGCTGAGGATACTTGGGAAAATCTAGCTAAATTAAGTAGATCAGATGCAGCTCCTAATTCTTGGTTTGGGCGCTCAGGTGTAGAGGTAACTGATAGCGGTTTTGCAGTAGTTGCTGACCCTTACTCTGAATCGGGAACACACCCAGGTGCTGCTTTTGGTGGCATCTACATTTATGACCTAAGAAATATGGAAGGGCTCTATTTAGATTCTATTTATAATGAGGATATTCCAGTAATAGGAATAATAGGTTCTTTAATGCTAGCCTTATCAATACTTGGCGTGGGTTGGTCACGGATAAGAAAACAATGACTTTATCAAAAAAACCCTTAAATTAATATGATTTTTCTACTCTGATGAGTATCCATCGGTATGAATAAAAATGATTATCTCATTACCTCAGTTTTTAACCCTTATACTGACGCTTAGTACGCCGTTACTTTCAAAAGCGGTGCATCCAGATTTAATTCAAACTAACCTAACCGATTTACATTATATCGAAGAGATTTCTAAGTTTCGATCAGGTGCAGGTCACGAATTTTTTTACGACGCCACTTTCCCATTTGGCGCCACTGATAACTCAGAACCACCTAGTAGCATGAAGCATTATCTTTCACCGTATGCCGCATATAAGGATAGCAACGGTACCAACAACTTAGTTCCTGTTTATGCCCCATTTGCAGGTGATATCGTTCGCGTTACTAATGAAAACTGCTGTGGCTTCATCAACAAAAGGGTCGAAATACAATCACTTGATAATAACGCATACACACTGATTATTTTTCACATCAATTTAAATGAAGCCTACCCTCAAATTTATAATGACTGGCCGGCACACTTATGGCCTGCACACTTACCAGATGACAGTGAGTATGAAACAGTATCGGTTGATGCTGGTGATTTACTCGGTTATGCCGACTTGAGAGGCGTTAATGACTTTGATATCGCAGTAATATGGGAAAATGGCGTCGACCGTTACTGGATCAGTTATTTTGAATTACTCTCTACGGCAGTAAAAGATGAATACCTCAGAAGAAGTGTCCGTATTGATGAACTCACTATTTCAAAGTCAACTCGATTAGCTGAGCCCGTGACTTGGTGGGGTGGTCGCAATGATGACGATTGGGTCTTGCTAATGACGTCTTATCAGATTCCCGCTATCGGAAATATGGGCTTAATTATATTATGGCTCTCTGCACTACAATTTGGTGTGCTAGGACTAAGAAAGAAAAGAGGCTTGGTCAATGACTTGTGTAATTAGCGCTTCTTTGATTTATAATCACTCAATATAAACATCAATTTAACGGCACCTATAAAGTCATAGACTTTTGATTTTTTTATCTTTATCGTACAACTAAGCTTCAGATTGCTCACTAAAACGAATACCTTTAAATGAACTTCCAGAAATAGTCTGTATTAAAACATTTGGTATGATAATGCAAACAACTCTCTAATTCTTGAATGAACAACATGCTTTTAAGTCGCCTCGCCATCAGTTTATCACTGCAAGACGGCCTTAATGGCAAATAAAATAGGAGCAGTAAATGTCAACGAATGCCAAATCATCCAATATTTTACTGATCAGCTCTGACTGTCATGCAGGCGCACTACCCTCTACTTACTTGGACTATATGCCATCTAAATATCACGAGGCTGCTGATCACTGGTGGTTAGACTATGCAAAAGAAATGATTCAACGAACTGGGACTTTCTTTGATCAAGAAGCCGTAGAGGAATTTTCGGAACTCAGTGGCGAAGAAGGTACAGCGAAGTTTAATGCCTCTTCTGTCGCCGCACTAGCGGAAGCTGATGATTCTGCCGTGCTTGCCTTACTCAATGATGAGACAAGTCCTTTTGCGCCGCGGCTCGGTGAATTTGATGCAGATGCTCGACTGAAGGAGCTTGAAGGAGACGGCATTGCTGGCGAGGTTATTTTCCCTCAAATGGCGCCTTTTGGCGCTGGGCTTACGCAATATCGAAATGAAATCAGCCCAGAGCATAACCTCGAGGGAAATCGTGCTTACAACCGTTGGCTAGCTGATTTCTGTAATACCAACCCAGGCCGTCATGCCGGTGTCGCCATTATCAATGTCGATGATATTACAGTGACAGTTGAAGAAGTTCGCCAAGCCAAAGAATTAAATTTGTTTGGCGGTATTATGCTTCCCGTCAGTACTGGCTCTCATCCCTTTTATCACCACCCAAGGTATGAACCACTATGGGCTGTTTGCAGCGAGTTAAATATGCCCATCCATGTCCACTCTGGCTGGTCGCCTGATTATGGTGATGTACCCAGCGCGCCAGCGATGTTTATTAGCGAAGTGGACATGTGGGCTCATCGACCATTTTCAGCCTTAGTTTGGTCAGGCGTTTTTGAAAGATATCCCAATTTGAAATTTGTTTTTACGGAAACCGGCTGCTCATGGATTTTAGAAACACTTCGTGTCTTAGAATTTAAAGCTGATAATCCTTTATTTGCTCACTTCAAAAAAGGTTTATCGATGACACCGAGAGAATATTTTCAGCAAAACTGTTTCATCGGTGCTTCTTTTTTACCGAAACATGAAATTCATAATCGTCATAAGATTGGCTTAGAAAAATTGATGTGGGGCTCTGATTATCCCCATATGGAAGGCACTTGGCCTAACACCATGGAGTATATGCATGCAACTTATGGTGGCATTCCTGAAAATGAAATCAGGATGATGCTTGGCGAAAATGCTGCCAATCTATTTGACTTCGACATGGGCATCCTACAACCCATCGTTGATCGAATTGGCCCGACACTTCGGGATATTCAGCCAAGTATTGATCAAGCTGTCTAGTTCTTCAGTAACCGCTGCTCATCCACAGGTCATAAGTTTTAACCCTGAATGCCATGCCTGAAGAAAATTGATCGCTCGATGTTTATAACATTAGCAGAGTGAATAATTTCTCTGCCTAAAAGTTAGAATTATTGTATGATAATTCTTTTACTTTAAATGAGATCGTAAAGAAACCATGGACAATATAAAAAACCAAATTACATCACTGTTTAATACTTGGAATGATGCCTTAGCGACCGGCGAACCTAGTCAGGTCGCCGCTCTTTATGAAAAAGACGCGATTTTATTGCCGACGATATCGAACCAAGTCCGACATAACCACAGCGAAATTGAGGATTACTTTGTCAACTTTCTTAGTAAGGGACCACAGGGTAAGATTGACGAATCGAATGTGCGTATCTTTGATCAACTGGCAATTAACTCGGGGATCTATACCTTTACGTTTAACGATGGCGCCACCGTGCAAGCCCGTTATACCTTTGTTTATCGATGGAATGGCGATCAGTGGCTTATTACAGAACATCACTCCTCTCAGATGCCTGAGTGAGTGATGTCTTTGGTCTAGATTCATATAAGCCCTATTAACAGCTAAATCTAGAGACTGCAGGACATCTGCCCCCTAACTTCACCTAGCCAGAATCCTTTCTGCTAACGATCTGACTAATAGCTGCATTAGTCTGCAGCTTTTTATACCCCTTTAATCCACTGCTTTTCGCAATGACTCACCTATTTTATAGCAGGAAGGTCACTGCCTAGCGCAATTGTCACTTCGTGACTAATCTCCCAATCAGTATCGATTATAACGGTCATAGCGACAAACAAGGCCAACACTGCCATTATTTTTTTAATCATTATCTCGCCATCATTGACTTTAATATTGTTCGTAAAAAATGATCATGCAGGCTTATAAGCTACAGCATTAAAATTCGCTTGTAAAATGAGCGTACCTCAATGGAAATTAATCATATTTAAGTGAAACTAAACACGAGCAGACGTATGGTGTTAATTAGAGATAGGTCATTATCAGTCAGGGGATCTTCACGTGAAAAGAGCGACTAACACCACCCACTCAGTTGATTACGATGCAGTAGAGGTAGAACAGCATAAAGGTATTTGCGATTGGGTGAAAGAACATTTAAACGGCGAGGTCACTGATATTCGTCGGCTAGAACGTTGGCGACCACAATGGAAAGTCACCTATACGGCTAACAATGAAACAAACGCGGTATTGTTTCGAGGCAATCGTTCAATTGCAGGCAAGCAAGATTTAAAGTTTGAAATGGAAGTCATGCAGGCACTGGAAACGAATGGGATAAAAGTCCCGCATATTTATGGCTGGGTCGATTCACCCAAAGCCTTTGTGATGGACTGGATT